>Ga0213834_100035_pt1 | contig 263724 bp, 217 predicted proteins | sample SWPTP12_FD_160580 | JGI IMG/M metagenome (GOLD analysis project Ga0213834, IMG submission 160580) | Coastal seawater microbial communities from Marineland, Florida, United States - SWP TP1 #2 | ecosystem: Environmental > Aquatic > Marine > Coastal | place: USA: Florida | collected 2016-08-06 | reverse complement strand
TGGTTGCTGGTCACCGCACCCAACCGTACGGTGCGCACACTGTTGTATGTCATCCTGGTGTCGCCATTGCTCACCAGCGTGGTGATTCGCACATTCGCCTGGATCGTGCTGCTCGCGCAAAACGGGATCATCAATGCCACGCTGATCAAGTTCGGATTTACGGACAAGCCGCTGGCACTGCTCTGGAACATGAAGGCCGTGATCATCGCGTACGTGCAAGTGATGCTCCCCTTCGCCGTCTTGCCGATCGCTACCTCGCTGGGCGAGATTCCACCGGCGCTCACGCGCGCGTCGATGGTGCTGGGCGCGGGCCGCGTGCACACTTTTCGCCGGGTGATACTGCCCCTTACGCTGCCCGGCATGATGACGGGCTTCATTATCGTCTTTGCGCTGGCGGCCGGCAGCTACATCACGCCGCTCCTGATCGGCGGGCGTCTGCAACCGTTGCTGCCGATCTCGATCTATCAGCAAGCCGTGCAGATCGCCAATCTGCCGCTCGCCGCGGCCCTTTCGCTGACACTGCTGGTGGTGACCGGTGCGGTGGCGTTCATCCTGGGCGGCTTCCTCAAACGTTGGGAAAGAAAGACATATGGCCATTGATCTCTCCGACAACGGAAAACGCCGCTTCGATGGCTTGCGGCTCCTGTCGTGGCTCACGGGCGGGCTGGTCTATCTGTTTCTGCTGCTGCCGGTGCTGGTGATCGTGCTGTCGGCCTTCAGCCCGCAGGCCTATCCGCAATTTCCGCCTGAGTCGTTCTCGTTGCGCTGGTTCAAGTCGCTGGCCGAAAACCCCGCGTGGACCGACGCCCTCATCAATAGCGCGATTCTGCTGCTCATCGTCACGCCGTTGACGGTGCTGTTGGGCACCACTGCGGCATATGCCCTGGCCCGCCTTGAGTTTCGCGGCCGGGAGTTTCTGCAGGCGTTCGTGCTGTCGCCGCTGATGATTCCGCAGGTGGTGCTGGGCATTGCCCTGCTCTATGTGCTCACGGCCATGGGAATGGGCGGCTCGTTCATCGGTCTGGCCGCCGGCCACATCATCGTGGCGTTGCCCTACACCGTGCGCACCGCCAGCGTGAGCCTGGCCGCCGTGGACCGCCGGCTCGAATCGGCATCGATGAGCCTGGGCGCCGGGCCCTGGCACACCTTCCGCCATGTCACGCTGCCCCTGATCAAACCGGGCATCGTGGCCGGCGCCGTGTTTGCCGCCGTGACCTCGTTCGGGGAAGTGTCGGTAAGTCTGTTCCTGACGGCGCCCAGCACCGTCACCATGCCGGTGCGCATTTTCACCTACATCGACCAAACCTTCGATCCGGCTGTCAACGCGGTATCGGTAATCTTCATCGTGCTGGCCGTACTCGCATTGATCGTGATCGAAAAGACGATCGGCCTGACGAAAGTGATGTGAGGCAATCACACTGATGGACGACCGCAGCGCGGCCATTGCGGCCCATGATGCAGACGTGGCGCGCGACCTGGCGCGGCTCAACTACCCGCCCAACAACTGGGCACCCGCAACTGATGGCCCCGATGGCAAGCCGATGCTCGATGTGCTCGTCGTCGGTGCCGGCATGTGCGGTCAGACCGCGGCCTTCGGCCTGCTGCGCGAAGGCATCCGGCATCTGCGGGTGATCGACAGCGCACCCGCCGGATTGGAAGGTCCATGGGGCACATTCGCCCGCATGCCCACGCTGCGCTCGCCCAAGCACATCAACGGCCCCGATCTCGGCATTCCCAGCCTGACGTTTCGGGCCTGGTTTTCGGCACGGCATGGCGATGCCGCCTGGGAGGCGCTCTACAAGATCGATCGGCTCGACTGGCTGCGCTACCTGCTCTGGGTCAGGCAGGCGGTTGGCGTACAGGTGGAAAACGGCGTGCGGTTGCGATCGCTCACGCTCGTGCCCGCAGGCGTGCAGGCTCAACTGCTGCACGCCGATCGCGAAGAGACGGTATTCGCGCGCCGCGTGGTTCTGGCGCTCGGCCGGGATGGCAGTGGCCAGGCGCGCCGCCTGCCGTTTCCTTCGTTTGACCCCGACTCGGCACACGCCAAGGCGCACGTCTTCCATTCGTCCGACCCGATCGACTTCAGCGCACTGCGTGGCAAGCATGTCGCCATGCTCGGCGCGGGCTCGTCGGCGTTCGACAATGCAGGCACCGCACTGGAGGCCGGTGCGGCGTCGGTCACGATGTATGCCCGGCGCCCGCACCTGCCGCAGGTCAACAAGTCGAAGTGGTCGGTGTTCAGCGGCTTCATGAAGGGCTACGCGGGATTGAGCGACGCCCAGCGCTGGCGCTTTTACACCTACATCCTCGCGCAGCAAGCGCCGCCGCCGCACGAGTCGGTGCTGCGCTGCCAGAAGCATGCCGGATTTTCCATTCGGTTCGGTACGCCGTGGCGCGATCTGGCGGCTGACGACGCGGGGATCATCGTCACGACCGATCACGGCAGGACGCGCTACGACGCCGCGATCCTTGCCACCGGCTTTGCGGTCGACCTGCCCGCGCGCGCCGAACTGGCCGCGTTGCGTGGCCATATCGCCATCTGGCGCGATCGGGTGAGCGCAGATGACGCTGCACGCCATACCGAAGCCGCGCGCTTTCCTTATCTGGGTCCAGGCTTCGAACTGCAGGAGAACGCGCCTGGCGCGGCACCCGGCATCGACCGCATCCATATGTTCAATTGGGGCAGCACGCTGAGCCACAGTGCCCTGGCGGGCGACATTCCAGGCTTGGCGACAGGCGCCTTGCGGCTGGCGGAGGGTGTGGTGCGCCGCCTGTTTGCCGAGGACGCCGATCGCCACTTCGAGGCGCTCACGGCATTCGAAGATCCGGAACTGTTGCCCACGGCTTATTTCGTGCCGCGCGCCGCGCGCAGGTGATTGTCCCGGGACGCCACTTGCACACGCTTCGTGTGCCGTCGATCGTCATGCCAGTTGCGCCCTGGCCGGGTCGGCAGGGGGGCTTTTGATTCGTACGGTGCCGTGCTCACCCAGGTCGAACGTCGTCACCCCGTTGACTTCACCCTGGCGACGCAACGCCGCAGGGTTCGATAGCGTCAGATGCATATCGCGCATCCCGGCGTCCCAATGCTCTTGCATCGTGGCGCGCGAAAACTCGTAATCCTTCGATTCACTCTCGTAAGCCTTGTCGCGATAGATCAGGTGAAAGATATCGATCGGTGCATGCGTGAGCTGCTCGCAGATCGCCTTCACGCTTGCATCGCGCCGCAATGCTTCCGGCAGCTTGTTCATCAGCTCCGCAATCGCCTGCTGCAGATTGACGTTGGCCGCCAGCACATCGGTATTCATGCGCGTTCGGCTTGAATAGGTAATGTCTTTTTGACGCGTCAGCACCTCGGACAACGTATGCGGCATCGCGCCGCGGGCGCTGAAGAGATCGACCTGCACGACGGTCAGCGGATGGCGCCTGGGGTGCTTGTCCAGGACGTATTGCAACGGCGTGTTGGACACCAGACCGCCATCCCAATACGCGTCATCGCCGATCTCCACAGGTGCGAAGCCGGGCGGCAGCGCACCGCTTGCCATGATGTGCTCCGGGCCGATCCTGCGCGTGGTCCGGTTGCCGTCGTCATTGTCGAAATAGCTCGAGTTGCCCGTCCGCACATTGACGGCGCCCACGCTCAACCGCACCTCGGCCGCATTGATACGATCGAAATCCACCAACGTTTCGAGTGTGGATTTGAGTGGCGACGTGTCGTAATAGCTCAGCACGGGCGCCGCGCCGCCGAGCAACAGCGCCGGCGACAATCGCGGTTTGAAGAATCCCGGAATGCCGTACACGGACGCGAGGCTGGCGCTCCACTGATTGAGGGTGGCACGATTCGCCAACCACTGCGGCAAGTGTTGCGCGGGGCTGGAGGACACCAATTCCCAGAAGGCCCGCAACTTGTCGACACGATGCTCAGCGGCATTGCCCGCAATCAACGCCGCATTGATGGCACCGATCGACACCCCGGCCACCCATGTCGGCAACGCCTTGCGCTGCGCGCTGAGCGCCGCATACACGCCGGCCTGGTACGCCCCCAATGCACCGCCCCCCTGCAATACGAAGGCGTGATCGCCGGCGCGCTGCAGTGGCCCTTCGGCCGGGCGCCGTGCGGTCATTGCCGGCCTCCACGTCTTTGCAACCCGTGTGTGCAAGCGATGTCGGCATTCATGTGCATGCGATCCTTGAGGTCAGGCACCTTGCGTTCAGGTGAGCCATCGAATGGTATTTGCCCCGACTGGGCGAATACGTCCGATAGTAGAGCTTTGCCCGCGCGCGTCAACCGCTTGCCCGGATTACCAGCCGTGAAACCGATGCCACGTTTGCAATGATCCGTCCTGCGCCACGGCCTGATAGGCCGGAAACTGCGTGCCGGTGGCGCAGGCATGGTTGGGCAGGATGCGCAATCGCGTGCCCGTGGGAAAGCGCGTCACCACGTCGGAATCCGCCGCCCCTTCACGCGCGAGAATGCCGTGCTCCTGATTGGCGCCGATCATCAGATAGCCGTCCAACCGCTCACCATCGGGCGCGCAGACGACGCCATAGCCGAAATCCCGCTGCTGCCTGGACGTGCCGCGGTCGCGGCTCATCGCCATCCACCCGGCATCGACGATCACCCAGCCTTTTTCCGCCTGGTGTCCGATCACCGTCGTCAATACGCTCAACGCCAGATCGTCCACATCGCACACCCCTACGTTATGCATGACCAGATCGAAGAATACGTACACCCCGGCACGCAATTCGGTTACGCCTGCCAGATTCGCTGCCTCAAGCGCCGTGGGCGTCGAGCCCACGCTCACGACCTCGCAAGGCAAGCCCGCCGCGCGCAACCGGTCGGCGGCGTGCACGCAGCCCACACGTTCCTGTTCTGCGAGCGCCGCCAGCGCCTCGGGTGTGTTCAATTCGTAGCTCGAGCCGGCGTGGGTGAGCACCCCGGCCAAGGTCATGCCGCCATCATGCAGCACCCGGCCCACCTCAAGCAGCAGCGGATCGTCCGGCGTAATGCCGGAACGATGCCCGTCGGTATCGATTTCGATCAAGACCGGAAACACCTCGTCCTGCTCTCGGCCGTAGTCCACAATGGCCTGCGCCCCCGCCACGCTATCGGTGATGATCGTCAGCGCGCAGCCGCGCCGCCGCAAGGCCAGCGCGTGCGGCAAGCGATGCGGCGCCATGCCCACCGCGTACAGAATGTCCTTGATGCCGGCGTCGAAAAATTGATCCGCCTCTTTCAGTGTCGACACCGTAATGCCCTGTGCACCGGCGGCCAGTTGCGCGTGCACCACCTCGGCACACTTGGACGTCTTGGCATGGGGACGAAACCGCACGCCCAGGCGATCGGCGCAGTGTTGCATTCGATCGATGTTGTGCTGCATGCGTCCCAGATCGATGAGCGCTGCAGGGGTGTCGAGGGTGTCGAAGGCGGGGATCATCGTGGGCGTCACTCGAAGAGGAAGTTCGGAATGCCTACGACTGTAGGCGGTATTACCTCACTCGTGCTTAAATCCGAATTCATCTATCGTTAAGCCACGCTGAATGATACAGCTCGAAGACCTGCAGTTGGCGGCCGCGCTTCTGCGCGAATCCTCCCTCAGCGCGGCCGCACGGGCCCTGGGTGTCACGCCGCCTGCCCTCTCCATGCGGCTGCGCAAGCTCGAAACCACACTGGGCCTGGCGCTCGCCACGCGCACGTCCCGCAAACTGAGTCTGACCTCCGAAGGCGAGCGCTTCGGTCGCGAGGCGCAAGCGTTGCTCGGGCAGATCGACCGTTTGCAGACGTCACTGCAGCGGGACGATAGACGACTGACCGGCACCTTGCGCATCGCCGCGCCCTTCGGTTACGGCCGCCGCTACGTCGCACCGGCCTTGGCGGCGTTCGCCCGGCTGCATCCCCGGCTGAACATGCAACTGGACCTGCGCGAAACGCCCTGGCCCGATCGCCACGATGCCGATGCCGTCATTCACATCGGGGCCGTGCGCGACTCGTCGTGGGTCGCGCGCACACTGATGGCCAATGCGCGATGGCTGTGCGCCAGCCCCCTGTATCTCGCCGCACGCGGCACGCCATCCACGCCTGAAGATCTGGCCCATCACGCCTGTATCTGCATTCGCGAAAACGATGAAGATCCAACCCTGTGGCATCTGCGTCCCAAGGAAGCCAGCACGGGTCATCGCGCCGCGACGCTTCGGATCGCCCCAGCCTTCGTGAGCAACGATGGCGACGTTGCGCGCCAATGGGCCGAAGCAGGTCTGGGACTGGTCCTGCGATCTGAATGGGATGTTTCCGATCCCATTGCGCGGGGCGATCTGGTGCGGGTGCTGCCGGACTGGTCTTTCGAGAGCGCGCCGGTGACGCTGCTCGTGCCCACCCGCAAAGGAAGAACGGCACGCGTGCAGGCGCTGGTCGAGTTCATGCAGGCGCATTTTGCCGATCGGTAAGGCGAGCGCAGTAAACTTCGACCCTTGCCTTTTATCGATCACCCTAGAAACCGTATGCGCTTAGCCACCTGGAATGTGAACTCCCTGAATGTCCGCCTGCCACAGGTGCTTGACTGGCTTGTCGCCAACCCCGTGGACGCGTTGTGCATTCAAGAGCTCAAACTGGCGCACGACAAGTTTCCGTTGGACGCGTTCAAGGAAGCGGGTTATCACGCCGGGTGGGCCGGCCAAAAAACGTATAACGGCGTAGCGATCGTATCGCGCGAACCGGCGCACAGCGTGGTGCGCAATATTCCCGGCATGGAAGACCTGCAGCAGCGCGTCATTGCCGTGACGCTGCCCAGTTCTGCCGGCGACGTGCGCGTGATTTGTGCATACTGCCCCAATGGCCAGTCGCTGGATTCGGACAAGTACGTGTACAAACTCGGCTGGTTTGCCGAACTCAAGGTGTGGCTGGCGCAGGAACTGGCCGTGCACCCGCGTTTGGCGATTTTGGGTGACTATAACGTCGCCCCCGCCGATGAAGACGTGCACAATCCCGAAAAATGGGAGGGCCAGGTGTTGGTGTCGCCGCCTGAACGCGAGGCGTATTTCGATCTGCTCAAACTCGGCCTCACGGATGCTTTCCGGATGTTCGAGCAGCCGGAGAAATCGTTCAGCTGGTGGGACTACCGCCAATTCGGCTTTCGGCGCAATGCCGGCCTGCGCATCGACCATGTGCTGCTGTCGGATGCGCTCAAATCGGTGTGCACCGCATGCGTGATCGACAAGGGCCCGCGGGGCAATACGCAGCCGTCGGATCACACGCCGGTGATCGCCACGCTGTCGATCTGACACGGCTGCCGGAGCACGCTTTTCCGCCCATGGCGAGGCGGATATTTCGTGCTATATTGCCTCACGATTTGGGGCGGTAGCTCAGCTGGGAGAGCGTCGCGTTCGCAATGCGAAGGTCGGGAGTTCGATCCTCCTCCGCTCCACCAACATTCAGTACGAAAAGCCTTGGAATACATGTTTCAGGGCTTTTTTGTTTTCGACTCGGCGTTTTTCCACTTGCGCACGGTGTTTGCCTGTCTTGGGTACGGTGGGTTGCCCACGCTTGATCCACCGCAAACCAGCCAAAAGTACGCGCGTCACTTTTACTTTTAGCTTGGTCTTTAAGCGAAAAAACGCGGCACAATTTTGCGGATGTCGTACCGCTTCGTTTATGCCGATTCCCTGTTACGGTGGCGCCGCTGCCTGGCACCCGCCCTTTTTTTCGTTTCCAGCCTGTGCTGCAATGTGCCCGCCCAAGCGGCCGAGCTCCCTAAAAGCACGGCGTTGCCTGATACCGGGCAGCAGCGTCATGATCAACTCCAAGACGCCGGTGCGCGCGCCTCGCCCGCACAACGCCTGTCGTTCTGGGACGTCCCGCGCGCGGGCGGCAATAGTTTCAATCGCCTGCCGCCGTCACTCGCCTACTTCAAGGCGCTCAAGGCCTACGGCGCCGAATGGGTGCGACTGTCCTACGACAAATGGCAGCCCGCGCAACGCGATTTTCTGTTGGGCAACGCCGATCGTTACGACCATCTCGCGCCCGAAGACCTGGCAACGCTGCGCGCCACACTCGATCGCGCGCACGCCTCCGGCCTGAAGGTCGTGGTGGCGCCGTTATCGCTTCCGGGCATGCGGTGGTCGCAGAATAACGACGGCGTCTTTGACGATCGGCTGTGGCAAGACCGCACGTACTGGGATCAATCCGCCGCATTCTGGCGCGATCTGGCCACGGCATTGAAGGACCACCCTGCGATTGCCGCCTACAACCTCATCAACGAGCCCGCGCCGGAAAAGCAAGGTAGCCTGGCCGAACATGCCGATCCCGACACCATGCGTGCCTGGTACGCGAATCAGCGCGGCACGGCGCGCGATCTGCCGGCGTTTTACACGCACGTTATCGATGCGATCCGGGAGGTGGATCGCGACACGCCGGTGATGGTGGATGCCGGCTGGTTTGCCGCCGCCGATGCGTTTGCCTATTGGCCTTATCCGCTGGACGACCGCCGCGTGCTCTACAGCGTGCACATGTACGAGCCGTATGCAGCGACCAGCGCACCCAACCTGAAGCGGCAGCCGCCCTACGACTATCCCGGCCTGGTGCCTTTTGCGGGATCCTTGGGTCGCTGGGACGCGACCCGCGTGGCGGCCTATCTGCGGCAAGCATTCGATTGGTCGGCCATGCACAGCGTGCCCACCAATCGCATGGTGGTTGGCGAGCTGGGCTGCGTGAGTCAGATGCCGTGGTGCGCGCAATATCTGGAGGATGTGCTCGGCACGATCGACAGGCTCGAGTCGCATTGGGCGTTCTACAGTTTTCGGGAAGACACCTGGGATGCGATGGATTACGAGCTTGGCCGGACGAAAGTGCCCCCGGCCTACTGGCAGGCGATCGACCAGGGGCTACCCGATCCGATGACGCGCCACGCCACGCCCGAGTTCGAACCGATCGCCAGACGGCTCGCGCCGAGGATCGGCGCCATGCCGGATGCCGTGCCCGCCGTCGACTGACGGCAAAGATACTTTACTGTTACCTGGAATAAGGGCGTATGCTGGGTCGTGCCGGTTTGGCACTCAATGGTTGCGGTTTTAGGAGTTCGTCATGGCCAAAGGTCAGGTACGCGGTAACCGCGAAGTTAAAAAACCCAAGCAACCCCCAAAGCCCACGACGCCGGCGTCGCCTTTCGGCGCCACGACATCCCGGGCCGGCGCACAAGCCGCCGATAAGAAAAAGTAAGCACGATCGCTTGCAGTAGTTCGATCGCTTAATCGGTCGCTTGGCATGTGCCGAGCGACCGCCCTCGAGCCCGCCAGTGCGGGCCACTTCTTTGGGGCGCCGAGGCGGGCCACGTGTACGCCTCTCCGCGCCTGGTGTTCCAGGTTCTCGTTTCATCGTTTCAGTCCCATCGCCGATCTCGTCCCGCTGTCTGCACGGGCGGCTGATGCCGGGCACGCACGCCTGCTTCATTCATACCGACGTCTGCCGTCGGCGCACTCGCTTCGCCTGTCGCGAGCCACCTTGGCCAGAGAGGCACCATGTTTTCGCTTTCCTCATTCATGCGCACGCGCGCGCCTTCGCTATGGGCGTCCCACGCGCCGGTGCGCGACGAGCTGTTCGGCGTCGAGCGCCTGGAGCAACATGCCGCCAGCCTGGCGGCCGCGCAAGCCGTCACGCTCAAGCCGCCCAAGGTGCTGTCGCTGCGCATTCGTTTGAAAGACAACGCAAACGTGTTGCTGGCCGCTTATCGCGCCAGTGCGGCTGAACTGGAGAGCGGACACAAGGTGGTACCCGCCGCGGAGTGGCTGCTGGACAATTACCACCTGGTCGAAGCGCAGATCCGCGAAATCCGCGACGACCTGCCCCCGGGTTACTACAACCAATTGCCCAAGTTGGCATCGGGGCCTTTTGCAGGCTATCCACGCGTGTTCGGGTTGGCGTGGGCCTACGTTGCCCATTCGGATAGTCACGTCGATCAGGAATCATTGCGGCGATTCGTCGCGGCCTATCAACACGTACAGCCATTGGAGATCGGCGAGCTTTGGGCCGTGGCGATCACCTTGCGGATCGTGCTGATCGAGAATCTGCGGCGTCTGGCAGACCAGATGACCGCGGGACGTGCCACGCGCGCGCAGGCCGATCTGCTGGCGGAACAGTTGCGCGGCTCCGACAGCAGCCAGCGTCTGCTCGATGCCGCCGATACGGCTTGGCCTGAATCGCCACTGGCGGAACTGTTTGCGGCGCAACTCGCCAAGCGGCTGCGCGATCAGGATCCCCGCACCACCCCGGCTGTGGCCTGGCTCGAAGAGCACCTCAAACGCCAGTCGCTGTCGCTGGATGACGCCGTGCAGCACGCGCAATTGCGCCAGGGCGCCTCGAACGTGAGTGTGCGCAATGTGATTACCAGCATGCGCCTGCTCTCCGATATCGATTGGGCCGAGTGGTTCGAAAGCGTGAGTCTGGTGGACGATCGTCTACGCCGCGCCAGCCCCTTCGCCGAAATGGATTTTGCAACACGAAACCGCTATCGCAGCGCGATCGAGCAATTGGCGCGCGGTGCGCCCCTCTCGGAACTGGAGATTACGGACGCGGCCCTCGCCACCGCGCAAACCAGTGCGGCGCAAGCCAACCCGCCCGCAAGCAGCGTCGATCCCCTAGCCACGGGCAGCGCGCCGTCAACGCCTGCCGTCACCTCCGCGCACCTGGATTTGACGGTGGATGCGGCGCGACTTGCCGACCCCGGGTATCACCTGATCGCCGAGGGCCGCCCGGCCTTTGAGCGCATCATCGGATTCAAGCAACCGGTTCGTCTGCAACTCAATCGGCTTCACGTCCGAACGGGAATGGGCGGCTACATCGGTGCCATTCTCATCGTCACGCTGGGTTTTCTGGCGTTGGCGCTCTGGGCGCTCGATACTGCGGATGTCGGTGCCGGCTGGCTGATCGCTTACGCGTTGCTGGTCTGCATTCCCGCCACCGAGGCCGCCACGGCCGTGATCAACCGCGTGGTGGCCTGGCATGTGGGTGCCTCGGCGTTGCCGGGGTTGGAACTGGCCGCAGGCGTGCCGTCGCACCTGCGCACCCTGATCGCGGTGCCGGCCTTGCTCACCAATGATGCCGAAGTGCTCGAGCACGTCGAGCAGCTCGAAGTGCATCACCTGAGCGGCGCGGGCGGGGATCTGTCTTTCGCGCTGGTGCTGGACGGCGTGGACGCCGATCGAGAAGTGCTTCCTCAAGACGCAGCCACGCTTGCCACCGCGACGGCCGCCATCGCGCGTTTGAACGCACGCTACGCGCCACCGGCCAGCGGCCCACGGTTCCTCCTGCTCTATCGCCGTCGCGTGTATAACCCCGCCGAGCAAACGTGGATGGGCTGGGAGCGCAAGCGGGGCAAGCTCCATGAGCTCAATCGACTGCTGCGCGGCGCGACCGATACCACCTTCATTGCCGTCGATGGGGTCGCGCCCGACGTCCCTGCCGACGTCAAATATGTGCTGACGCTGGACGCCGATACGCGCTTGCCGCGCGATGCGGCCTTGCATCTCATCGGCAAGATGGGGCATCCGCTCAATCGCCCGCGCTTCTCGCAAAGCGAGCAACGCGTGGTGGGCGGCTATGCGATTCTGCAGCCGCGGGTGACGCCTGCGTTGCCGATCGGACGCGAGGGATCGCTCTACCAGCGGGTATTCTCAAGTCCGGGCGGCATGGACCCTTACGCCAGTGCCGTCTCGGACGTTTACCAGGATCTCTTCGGCGAAGGCTCGTTCACCGGCAAAGGCATCTACGATGTCGACGCCGTCGAAGCCGCACTGGCCGGGCGGATTCCCGAAAATACGATGCTCAGTCACGACCTGTTCGAAGGCGTGTTCGCCCGCGCAGGCCTGGCCTCGGATATCGAAGTGGTCGAGGATGTGCCGTCCCGCTATGACGTGGCCGCCAAGCGCCAGCACCGCTGGACGCGCGGCGACTGGCAGTTGCTGCCCTGGATCGCGGGGCGCCGTCCGCTTACGAGCACCGGCCGCGGCAAGATGCTCGACAACCTGCGCCGCTCGCTGCAGGCACCGCTCTCGTTCGCGACCTTGGCGCTCTGCGCCTTCATGCCGCTGGATGCCGGCATCATCGGCGCGGCCTTGATCGTGGCCGGGCTCGCCTTGCCGGCCTTCATGCCGGGCGCATTCGGACTCTGGCCGCGCCGCAGCGGCATCCTGGTGCATCACCATCTGGCCATGCTGGCGGCAGACATGCGGCGCGCCACGCTTCAGGTGACGCTTGCGCTGGCATTCATGGCCGACCAGGCATGGCGCATGGGCGACGCCATCGTGCGCACGCTGGTTCGCCTCATCACGCGACGCCGTCTGCTGGAATGGACGACCTCGGCGCAATCGGGACGCAACCCGCGCTTGCGGATGGCGGGCTTCTATCGCGAGATGGCGCCGAGCTGCGTGGCGGCGATCGTGCTGGCCGGGGTCGCGATTGCGGTCACGCCCGATTCCTGGCCGCTGCCACTCGTGTTCGCCGTTTTCTGGCTGGCGGCCCCGGCACTTGCCTGGCGCGTAAGCCGATCGCCGAAGGTGCCGCAACGCCTGACGCTGTCGGCCGACGACGCCCAGGAGCTGCGTTTGATCGCGCGGCGAACGTGGCGCTTTTTCGAAACCTTCGTCACGCCGCTCGACAATATGCTGCCCCCGGACAACTTCCAGGAGACGCCGAAGCCCGTCATCGCCACGCGCACATCGCCCACCAATATCGGGCTTTATCTGCTCTCGGCCGTCAGTGCGCGCGATTTCGGCTGGGCCGGCACGCACGAGATCGTCGACCGGCTCGAAGCCACCTTCGCCACGCTGCACAAGCTGCCACGGTTCAAGGGTCACTTCTTCAACTGGTACGGCACGCGGGACCTCGACACGTTGGCGCCCGCCTATGTGTCGTCGGTGGACAGCGGCAATCTTGCGGGACATCTGATCGCCTTGGCCAATGCCTGCGACGAATGGCGCGAGCAACCCCTTTCCCGGCATGTACAAACCGGATTGCACGACACCCTCGTGCTGGCCAGGACGTCAGCGGATGCGCTCATTCGCGCCGTACCCACGGCGCATGATCCGCTCACCGCAGTACTGAGCGAGCTCGATGTCGCGCTGCTCGGCGCCCAGGATCTCGACACCATGCTGCCGGTGGTGAAACGACTCGCCGACAAGGCGGTGACCCTGGCGCACGTGCATCTGCCGGCCGCCGAAGCCGGCACGGGGGCGGACACGCTCTTCTGGATCGAGGCATTGCGTCACGCCGCGACCGATCACCTGCACGATCGCGACACACGTGCCGATCAGCCGCATGCCGTCAATGGCCTTCATTCGCTCGATCGTCGACTGCTCGCCGTGGCTGCCACCGCAAGGCAATTCGCGTGGGACATGGACTTTGCCTTTCTGCTCGATCCGGAACGCAAGCTGCTTTCGATCGGCTATAGCGTGCCGGATAACCAGATCGACGCGAACTGCTACGACTTGCTGGCGTCCGAAGCGCGCCTGGCCAGCCTGTTCGCCATCGCGAAAGGCGATGTGGCAACGCGCCATTGGTTTCGCCTGAGCCGATCGGCCACGCCGATGGGTAATGGCTCGGCGTTGATTTCCTGGTCGGGTTCGATGTTCGAATATCTGATGCCGTCGCTCGTGATGCGGGCCCCTGCCGGCAGCCTGCTCGAGCAGACCAACCGCCTCGTGGTCGATCGACAAGCCGCTTACGGACGCTCGCTCGGCATCCCGTGGGGCGTCTCCGAATCCGCTTATAACGCACGCGATATCGACTTCACCTATCAGTACGCCAACTTCGGCGTGCCGGGCCTGGGCTTGAAGCGCGGGCTTTCCGAGAACGTGGTCATCGCCCCGTACGCCACCGGCCTGGCCACGATGGTCGATCCCCACGCCGCACGCAGCAACTTCGCGTCAATGGCCGCCATGGGCGCGCTGGGTCATTACGGCTTTTACGAAGCGCTCGACTTCACGCGCTCACGTCTGCCCGAGGATGCGCGTGTCGCCATCGTCTACAACTACATGGCCCATCACCAGGGCATGACGATCGTGGCCATTGCCAATACGCTGCACGACGGGTGCATGCGCGCCCGCTTCCATGCCGAACCGGCCATCCAGGCCTGCGAACTGTTACTGCAGGAGCGGCTGCCGCGTGATGTGGCCATTGCGCACCCGCGCGCCGAAGAAGTCAAAACGGCGGCCGCCGGCACCATCGGGGATGCACCCACCGTGCGCCGTCTCACGTCCACCCCGATGGGCGCCCCGGTAACCCATTTGCTCTCCAATGGCCGCTATGCCGTCATGCTCACGACCGCCGGCGGCGGTTATAGCCGCTGGCGCGATAACGCCGTAACGCGCTGGCGCGAAGACACTACCCGCGACGACGGCGGTTCGTTCGTGTTCATTCGCGACCGGCAGACCGGCCTGATCTGGTCGGCAGGCGTGCAACCCGTGGGCATCGAAAGCCGCCACAGCGACGTGGTGTTCGGCGAAGACCACGCCGCCTTCATCCGGCGCGATGGGCCGCTCACCACCACCATGGAAGTGATGGTGTCGGGCGAAGACGATGGCGAGGTACGACGCATCACCATCGTCAATAGCGGCAGAGGGGCGTGCGAACTCGATATCACGTCCTATGCCGAACTGGTTCTGGCCACCCCGGCGGCGGACAACGCGCATCCGGCATTCGCCAAGCTTTTTGTGGTCACCGAGTACTTGCCGGAATTCGGCGCATTGGTGGCGACCCGTCGGCCGCGCGCGCATGGCGAAGTTCAGGTGTGGGCGGCGCACTTTCCGGTGATCGAAGCGCAGGTGGCTGCGGCGCCTCAGTATGAGTCGGATCGCGCCCGATTCATCGGCCGCGGGCGCACCGTGGGTACGGCACAGGCGATTTTTGACCGGTCGACGCTCTCCAATACCGTGGGCACGGTGCTCGATCCCATTTTTTCGCTGCGCCAGCGCATTCGCGTCACACCGGGCACCGTCGCGCGTATTGCGTTCTGGACGGTGGTGGCCGACACCCGTGAAGCCTTGTTGGACCTCATCGACCGGCACCATGACCGCAGCGCGTTCGATCGCGCCAAAACGCTGGCGTGGACACAGGCGCAGGTGCAGTTGCGGCATCTGGATATCGATACCGAAGAAGCAGCCGATTTCCAACGCCTGGCCGCGCCCATCCTGTATGCCGACGGCCGCTTCCGAGCGCCGTCGGACACGATCGTACGCGGCTTGCGCGACCAGAAGGCGCTTTGGCCGCATGCCATCTCGGGCGATCTGCCCATCGTGCTGCTGCGTGTAGACGACATCGAAGACATGCCCGTGGTGCGTCAAATGCTGCGCGCCCACGAGTACTGGCGTATGAAGCGGCTAGCCGTGGATCTCGTCATCATCAACGAACGCGCATCGTCGTACGTGCAGGACTTGCAGATCGCGATCGATACGGCCGTGCGCAGCAACCAGGCGCGTCCCGCGCTGAAAGGGCTGGCACAGGGCACGGTGTATACCTTGCGCGCCGATCTCATGGCGGTGGAAGCGCGGGCGCTGCTGCAGGCGGTTGCCCGCATAGCGCTCATTGCCCGCCGCGGCTCGATCGCCACCCAGCTGGCACGGATGCCCGCGCTCGCGCGTCCTTCGCCCAAGCCGGCTGCCTATACGCCCACGCCTGCCGCCCCGACGGCGGCGGACGTCACCCGGGTCGACACGGATGCGCTGGAGTTCTTCAACGGCCTCGGCGGGTTTGCAAAGAACGGGCGCGAGTATGTGGTCGTGCTCGAAAAAGACACGATCACGCCTGCACCCTGGATCAACGTGATCGCCAATCCCACCTTCGGATACCAGGTGTCGGCCGAAGGCAACGGCTATACCTGGGCCGGCAGCAGTCGTGAGAACCAACTTACGCAATGGTCCAACGATCCGGTCGTGGACCCTGCGAGCGAGGCCATTTTCGTGCGCGATGAAGTTACCGGCGACGTGTGCTCGGCCAGCGCACAGCCCGTTCGCGACGACGGCACCTACGTCGCCCGCCACGGCTTTGGCTACAGCCGATTCGAACACGTGGCCCACGGCCTTGCGATGGATTTGCTGCAGTTCGTCCCGCTGGAAGACCCCGTGAAAATATCGCGCATGGTGGTGCGCAATCTTTCGGGCCGATCGCGCCGGATATCGATTACCGCTTACACGGAATGGGTGCTCGGCACCTCGCGGAGCCAGTCCGCGCCGTTTATCGTGACCGAGATCGATGACGCGAGCGGCGCCCTTTTCGCGCGCAATCCCTACAGCATGGTGTTCACCGACCGCGTGGCCTTCATGGATATGGCCGGCACGCAAACGTCGCACTCGGGCGACCGCACCGCCTTCATCGGTCGCAATGGCAGTCTTGCCCGACCGGCGGCGCTGTACAGCCCACCCCCCTTGCCGGGTACCACCGGTGCCGGCATCGACCCCTGCGGGGCCTTGCAGCGGGTGGTCGAACTGGCACCGGGCGAGTCGATCGAAACGACGTATGTGATGGGCCAGTGTGCCTCCGCTGAGGACGCGCGTGCGCTGGTGCTGAGGCTGCGCGACACCGATCTCGATGCCGCCTTCGATCGCGTCACCGCGCATTGGGAGCGCGTACTGGGCACCGTCCAGGTCAAGACGCCGGACCGCGCCATGGACATCATGCTCAATGGCTGGCTGCTTTATCAGACGCTGGCATGCCGGGTGTGGGCCCGTTCGGCGTTTTACCAGGCGAGCGGCGCCTACGGCTTTCGCGATCAGCTGCAGGACGGCATGGCGCTCACGCTCGCGATGCCGCAGGAAACCCGCAGCCATCTGCTGCGCGCAGCCGGCCGTCAATTTCCCGAGGGCGACGTGCAGCATTGGTGGTTGCCGCACTCCGGTCAGGGCGTGCGCACGCACATCTCCGACGATCGTGTGTGGTTGGCCTTTGCCGTGGCCACCTACGTTGCCCGCACGGGCGACACGGCCGTCCTCGCGCAACAGGTGCCCTTCATCGAAGGCGCCCGGCTGTCGCCCGATGAGCACGACGCCTTCTTCCAACCCATGACCGGCGACGAATCGGCAAGCTTGCTCGAACACTGTGCGCGTGGCCTCGATCAGTGCCTTTCCCGCATCGGACGGCACGGCTTGCCGTTGATGGGTACAGGCGACTGGAACGACGGCATGAACAAGGTCGGCGAACACGGTCGCGGGGAAAGCGTGTGGCTGGGATGGCTGCAGATTCGCGCCATCGCCCTGTTTGCGCCGCTCGCCGAAGCGCAAGAACCTGAGCGCACCGCCGCCTGGCGGGCGCACGCCGCGGCCGTACGTCTTGCCATCGAGCACAGCGCATGGGACGGCGCCTGGTATCGGCGCGCCACCTTCGATGACGGGGCCTGGCTGGGCGGCAAAGACAGCGAAGCATGCCGCATCGATGCGATCGCCCAATCCTGGGCCGTACTGTCGCAATCCGCCGATCCGGTCCGTGCGCGCACGGCCATGGCATCGGTCGAGCAGCATCTGATTTCCGACGATCACGACCTGTCGCTGCTTTTCGCGCCGCCGTTCGACCACCCTGCCCGCGATCCCGGCTATATCGCCGGCTACCCACCTGGGCTGCGCGAGAACGGTGGCCAGTACAGTCATGCGGCGATGTGGAACATCCTGGCCTTCGCGGCATTGGACGACGGCGATCGCGCCCATCGTCTCTTCGCGCGCCTGAATCCCATCAATCACGCGCGTGATCCCAACGCCGTTGCCCGCTACAAGGTCGAGCCCTACGTGGTGGCCGCCGATGTGTATGCCGTGGCGCCCCACACAGGGCGTGGCGGCTGGACGTGGTACACGGGGTCGGCGGGATGGATGCATCAGGCCGGTGTGGAAGGCATTCTCGGCATTCGGCAAGTCGACGGCGGGTTGACAATCGACCCTCGATTGCCTGCGGATTGGCCGGGATTCGAGGCCACCGTCACGATCGACGATACGCATTACGACATCAGCGTCACCGTGACTGCGTCAATGGACGCGTCGGCCGGTCACGACGACACGTCTGTCAACGCGGCCGGCCTCCACTATCGCGCGCAGTTGAATGGCGTGAATATGGTTCTGGACGGCGCCGGAGGATTGGCAGGCGCGGGCGTGCGTGTGCCGCTGCAGGGCGGACATCATCGGCTGGCGATCGTGCAAGCGCGCGGCACCGTGGGTGTTGATGCACAGGCTGCACAGCAGGCGCCAGTGCGGATCGGTTGACGCGTGAAGGGTGCGTCAAGGCGGCGGTCGCCGCGATGGGCCGACGGTCGACCCGGCACCGCCGCTGTGCTGTCGTCGACCGCGCTGCGATCGCGCGGCGCAAGACATCATGCCAACGCCTTCAGATCGCCGGCCGCCGGAAAGCCAGGGATGCCTTGCGCGGCCCGTGCGGCGCGCACGACCGCCATCGCCATCACTTCGGCCGCCAGCACGCCCAGCAGCATGACGTTGCCGCGGGTTTTCGACAACCCGGTGGCGACCGTGAAGATCGTGTCGCCATCGGAGAGCGTGTGGATCGGATTGATGCTGCGCGCCAGGCCATCGTGCGCCATTTGCGCGATCTTCTGCGCCTGCGCCTTGGTGAGCGTGGCATCGGTCGCGATGACACCGATGGTGGTGGCCGCGCCCGTTTGCATCGACGTGGGCAAGTCGCCGCTCAGGATGGCGGCGCGCGTGTCGAGCAGCCGCTCGCCATCGGCGGTGCGTGCGCCTGCGATCACCGCACCCGTATTCGGATCGATCACATCGCCCACGGCGTTCACGGCGACGATGGCACCGATGGTGACGTCACCGACCTTGAGCGATGCACTGCCGATGCCGCACTTCATCGCACGCTTGCCGCCGTAAAGCTTGCCCACGGTAGCCCCTGCGCCCGCGCCGACGTTGCCTTCCGCCGGCGCATCGGCGCTCGCCGCCTCGCACGCGGCAAAACCGGCATCGGCATCCGGCCGGATCCGCGCATCGCCCACCCCCAGATCGAACAGCACGGCAGCAGGCACGATGGGCACGCGCGCCACGCCCACGTCGAACCCCACGCCGCGCGCTTCCAGATAGCGCATCACGCCCGTGGCCGTGTCCAGGCCGAACGCGCTGCCGCCCGCCAGCACGACGGCATGCACCTTCTCGACGCGGTTGGTGGGATTGAGCAGATCGGTTTCGCGCGTGCCGGGTGCCCCGCCGCGTACATCCACACCGCCCGTCGCCCCGGATTCGGTAAGAATCACGGTGCAACCCGTTGGCCGCCGCGTGTCGGTGAAGTGCCCTACCTTGATACCGGGCACATCGGTGATGCTGCCGCTGCCTTCGCGAGAGGGTGGGACTGCATTGGCGGCCAGCACCTGCGATGCGCCCCCTGCACCCAATGCGGCGACGCCGCCTGTGGCGGCCACTGCTTTCACGAAATTGCGTCTGCCCTGCGCTTGTGCCATGCCTGTCTCCTGAGTGTGCCTGATTGTTGACGATGTCCGCGCAGAGGACAAATGCAACATGTCCGGCGCATTGGCTTCCCCGTCGGGTTCAAGGCTTCGTTTGCGAAAATCGCGCACATTCCGCCGCGAGCCATGTGCTGAACGCCACCACGCGTGCGTCATATGTCGATGTGGTCAGCAGCACATAGCGGCCGGGCGAGGTCACGGCAGCGCCCTCGCTGACATCGACCAGACTGCCCGCTTGCAGATCCTCGGCCACCAGCGCCCGCCGCCCCATCGCAATCCCCTGATGACTGCGCGCCGCCATCAGGCTCAGCATCGACAAGTTGAACTCCTGACTGGCGCCGCCCGCTTGTCCGCCCTCCCAATCGGGGAGCACGTGCGCAAGCCACGTCTGCCATTCGATGTGTGGCGTGGCGCCATCCCAGGGGGCTGCATCGTGCAGCAACGTACAGGCGGCGAGCAAGGCGCGTCCTTTGAGCGGCGCATGCGCCGCAACCAACTGAGGACTCGCGACCGGGATCAGCGTCTCCGGCATCAGGGTCGTTGCGTCGATTTCGTCATAGTCGATCGGATCGTAGCGGATCGCGCAATCGGTGCCGCTGGCGAGCATCTCGTGACGGTCTACACGCTGAAACTCGGCCACGAGCTTGATTTCGATGTGGGGATGGTCCCTATGAAACCGTGCCATCCTGGGCATCAGCCACATCATGGCAAAGGATGGCGAGCAGGTGACGCGCAGCGTATTGGGGGTGGCGCTGATACGCGCCACCGCTTCGGACAGGCCTGCTAAATGATCCGATACCACAGCGTGCAAGCGGCGCCCGGCGTCCGTCAGCGCCAGGCCGCGCGGCAATCGCACGAACAACGCCACCGAAAGCTGCGTCTCCAGCTGGCGGATCGTCTGACTCACGGCGCCGGGCGTGATGTGCAGCGCTTCGGCGGCGCGCGTGAAATTGCAGTGGCGAGCAGCCACATCGAAACAGCGCAGCGCGCCCAACATCGAAGCGGAGAGTGACATAGCTGATAGTTTAACTAATAGCTGGCGTTAGGAACTATCGTTTGCACGGTCGTTGCGCATCGCCAAGAATGCTTCCGGAACGCTTTTGATTGGATGCCCCGATGAGTTTGCCGAATGCCCTGCCCGATGCCCTGTTGCGCACCTTGCGTGACAAGACCGAAACGCTGTGGGTCAACGACCACTATCAGCCCCGCGCGCTGGGCAACTTCGCGGGCGCCGAATCGATGCAGGACGCGGGCGCGCGCCTGCAGCGCTACGCCGATGTGATGGCACGCATTTTTCCCGAGTTGCGCGAGGCCGCCGGCCGCGTGCAGTCGCCGCTGCTGCCGCTGGCACGGCTGCGGGCCGCCCGCGATGCACAACAGGGCGCGGCGGGCACGTGGTTCCTGAAGTGCGATCACGCCCTCCCGGTGGCGGGATCGGTCAAGGCGCGGGGTGGCTTCCACGAGGTGCTGTCGTTTGCCGAACGCCTGCTCGATGCGCACGCAGCAAAAGCCGGCACCGCTGTGCCGGCGCTCGACAGCGCCGAAGCACGGGCGCTGTTTTCGACCTACACAGTCGCGGTCGGCAGCACCGGCAACCTGGGTTTGGGCATCGGCACGATTTCGGCGGCACTCGGTTTTCGGGCCGTGGTGCATATGTCGTCCGACGCCAAACAATGGAAGAAAGACCGGCTGCGCGCGAAAGGCACGGACGTCGTCGAACATCAGGGCGATTACGCGCGTGCGGTTCACGCCGGGCGGCAGTTGGCCGAAAGCGACTCGCATGCCTACTTCGTCGATGACGAACAATCCGAGGCGCTCTTTCTGGGCTACGCCGTCGCCGCCGACGAGCTTGCAGTGCAACTGCACGCCGCCGCACGCCCGGTGGATGCCGAACATCCGCTATTCGTGTACCTGCCGTGCGGCGTGGGTGGCGCGCCGGGCGGCATCGCCTATGGCCTGAAGCAGCGCTTCGGTGCCCACGTGCATTGCCTTTTCGCCGAACCGGTCGCTTCTCCCTGCATGCTGGTGCAGTTGGCCAGTGGCGGCGACGCACCCCTTTCCGTGTATGACATTGGCCTGGACAATCGCACCGAAGCCGATGGCCTTGCGGTGGGCCTGGCATCGCCACTGGTGGCGCCGCTCATGCGCGATCTGCTGGCCGGCGTGTTCACCGTTGACGACGATCGGCTGTTCCGCGACATCCATGCGTTGGCGACCACCGAGAACGTGTTGATCGAACCGTCGGCCGCGGCGGGATTCTCAGGCCCCCGCTGGTTGACCGATACGGCTGCCGGCCTCGAACTGCTCGAACGCATCGGCGCGCGTGCGGCACTACCGCAAGCCACGCATGTGCTGTGGAGCACCGGTGGCGCGCTGGTGCCGCAGGCGGAGCACGATCGTTTCCAAGCCCGCGGCCGCGCGCTCTCCACCGCGCCCGCCCACTGATCTCCTCGCACTGGCCCCAAACTGGAATTTGCTTGTGAACGACATTACTGAACGCTCCGCTGTTGACCTGCGCCGCCAAATCGGTGCGCGCCAGTTGTCGCCCATCGACCTGCTCGAGGCGTGCCTTGCGCGTATTGCGCTTACCAACCCTGCCGTCAACGCCTTTACCGCGACGTGCTTCGAGCGTGCTCGCGCCGAAGCCCGCGTCGCAGACGCTGCGGTTCGCGACGGCCGACCATTGGGGCTGCTGCACGGGTTGCCCATCGGCATCAAGGATCTCGAAGAAACGGAGGGGCTGCTGACCACCTACGGTTCGCCGCTTTATCGCGACAATATTCCTGCAGCCGACAACGTGCTCGTGAGCCGCTTGCGGCAGGCTGGCGCCATTGTGGTGGGCAAGACCAACGTGCCGGAAATGGGTGCCGGCGCCAACTCGCGCAATGCCGTCTGGGGCGCCACCGGCAATCCGTTCAACCCGGCGCTCAACGCCGGCGGCTCATCCGGCGGCTCGGCCGCTGCACTGGCGCTGGACATGGTGCCGCTGTGCAGCGGTTCCGATACCGGCGGCTCGCTGCGCATCCCGGCCGCCAAGTGCGGCGTGGTGGGCTTTCGCACGTCGCCGGGCCTGGTGCCCAGCGAACGCAAACCGCTGGGCTGGACCGGCATCTCCGTGGTGGGCCCGATGGCCCGCAACGTTGCCGACGCCCGCCTGCAACTGGCCGCGACTGCCGGCATGCATCGCGCCGACCCGCTCACGTATTCGATACCCGCTGACGAATTCAAGGGCAGCGCCCAGGATTTGCACGGCTTGCGCATCGGTTATACGGAAGATTTCGGCGTGTGCGATGTGGACGACGACATCCGCCGCGTGTTCCGCGAGAAAATCGCCGCCATCGCCCCGCTGGTCAAGTCGTGCGAACCTGTGCCCTTCGAGATGCGTGATGCGCATCGCAGTTTTGATGTGATCCGCGCGCAGAATTTCGTCATCAGCATGCGCGACGCCTACCGCAAGGATCCCGCATCGCTCGGCCCCAACAGCCGGGCGAATTTCGAACTGGGCATCAAGCTGTCGCTCGAAGACGTGGCGGCGGCGCATGCCGAGCAAACGCGCATTTTCCGTAAGTTTCAGGCGCTGTTCGATCGCTACGATCTGATCCTCTCGCCCACGACGCCGGTGTCGCCCTTTCCGTGGTCGCAACTTTATCTCGAGCAGGTGAATGGCCAGCCGCTCGAAAACTACTATCGCTGGCTGGCGCTGACTTACGTCGTCACCCTGGCCACCAATCCGGCGCTCTCCATGCCCTGCGGCCGCGATCATCTCGGGATGCCGTTCGGGCTGCAGGTGATCGGCGGCTTTCGTGAAGATGCCCTGCTGCTGGATCGTGCCGAAGCGCTGGAGGCGGCCTTCGATCGCCATCCTGAATTGGCGCGACCCATCCCCGATGTGCAGGCACTGCTTGCCGCGCGGGTCGATCTCAAATCCATCGTGACCCATCCGCCCGGTGCCGCGCACGGCCCGGCTTCGACCGAGGCGCACGCCGCACCGGTCTAATACTTTTCACGACAAGACTCGGAAAACGAGCATCTATCTTCAAAGGGAAATCGCTTCATGAACGCACGCCTTATTCTTCGCCTGACCGCCCAAGCCGCCACCTGCTTCGCCCTGACGCAGCCACTGGCCGCATTCGCCGCCTTTCCTGAACGGCCGCTGCAAATGGTCATCCCGTTTCCGGCCGGTGGCGCCACCGACGTGCTCGGCCGTCTGGTGGCAGCCGAACTCGGCAATCGCCTGGGGCAAACCGTGGTGGTCGAGAATCGCGCGGGTGCCGGCACCAGCATCGGCGCCGGCTACGTGGCCAAGGCCAAGCCGGATGGCTACACGCTGATGCTGACCTCCACCACCACGTTTACCGTCAACCCCGCGATCTACAAGAATCTGCCGTACGACCCCACCACCAGCTACGACGCCATCGGCCAGGTGGGCAGTACCGGCCTGATGCTGCTTGCCAACAAGGACGCCCCGGCCAAGGATCTGAAGTCGTTTGTGGCCCAGGCCAAGGCCGAGCCGGGCAAGGTGTTCTACGGATCGTTCGGCTCCGGCACCACGGCACACTTTGCCGCTGAAATGCTGGCGTCTGCGGCCGGGATCACGCTCACCCACGTGCCCTACAAAGGCAGCTCGCCGGCCATGACCGACCTGATCGGTGGCCAGATTCCGTACTCGGTCGACACCACCGCGGCCGCCATTCCTCAGGTGAAAGCCGGTGCCGTGCGTGCGATCGTCACCACGGCGCCGACGCGCTCGGCCCTGCTGCCGGACGTGCCCACTGCTGCCGAAAGCGGTTATCCGGATGCGAAAATGGATACCTGGCTTGCCGTGGTCGGCCCGCGCGGCCTGCCTGCCGATGCGCGCGCCACGCTCGAAAAAGCGCTGGCCGAAATCGTCGCCGATCCCGCTTTCCAGAAGAAAATGGCGGAGAATGGGTTCGAACCCGACTACGCCAATGGCGCCGCTGTGGATGCCCGCATCCAGCGCGACGTCCCCGTGATGAAGGCGCTGGCCGATAAAGCCAGGATCCAGATCGACTGACGCACCGTCGGCACCGGCAGGCAGGCCTGCTCGCGCCTGCGACATCGGCATCGCAGGCAAGGCTTGCGACGCCGATTTTTCATGATGAAGCCCTCGAACCTACTCGTAAACCCTCTTAGGGATGCGCCTAAGTTGTGGCCGTAATAAGCCCCGCCTAGTATTGAAACTTCCAGTTATGTGAAATTTTCAATATGACGGGGATCGCCACCGCCTTGCCAGAGAAGACGCCGACGCTCCATCCGCAGACGGCGATCGACCTATGGCTGGGTCAACAGCTCAGATTGCTGCGCAAAGCGCAGCATCGCTCACTGGCCAATGTCTCGCAAGCCTGCGGCCTCTCGCTCGGTCTGCTGAGCCAGATCGAACGCGGCTTGAGTTCGGTGTCCGTCAAAACGTTGGGGCTCCTCGCCCAGGAATACGGCGTCACGCCCGATTCCCTTTTGCGCAATGTAGAACCGCATACCGGCGAGGCGCATGGATTCGTGGCGCGCGCCGGCCAGCATCGGCGCATGCAGATGGGTGAGCGTGGCGTCGACAAGGAAATCTTCACCCCGCCCGCCGCGCTCAGCCTCGACCTGTGCCGCGCCTTCATTGCGCCGGGCGGCTCCTCCAGCGATTCGTTGTTCACGACCGACCGCGGCGAGCACGTCGGCTTCATCGTCGAGGGCTCGCTCGAACTCTGGATCGAAAATCGCGTGGTGCTGCTATCGGCGGGCGACAGCTTCTGCTACGCCAGCCGCACCCCGCGGCGCTGGCGCAATCCCGGAACCTCGCCCACGCAAGTGATCTGGGCGATCTCCAACATCGAGTACGCCCCGCCCTGAATTTCCGCATCAGCCCGCCGCCTGGCGGCGGGCTTCGTGTTCTTCGCGCCGTTTCCGATTTTTGCTCGCTTCAAAATACCTTTCCAAAAGGAATCGCCATGCAATTGAAATCTCTCGTCGTCTCTCTGGTTGCCGCGCTCTCCATCGCGGCCGGCACTGCGGCGTCGGCGCAAACCGTCAAGGTCGGCTCCACGCCCACCGGCAGCCCGTTCACGTTCCTGGACACCAAGACCAACACCATTCAAGGCGTGATGGTCGACATCGTGCGTGCCGTGAGCAAGGAGGCAGGCTTCGAGGTGCAGATCGAGCCGATGGCCTTTTCGGCCCTGATCGGATCGCTTACCTCCAAGCGTATCGACATTATTTCGGCAGCCATGTTCATCACGCCGGCACGCCAGGAAGTGGTGGCGTTCTCGGAACCGATCTATCGCTATGGCGAAGGATTGATGGTGCTCAAGTCCGATAACAAGGCGTACACCAGCTTCGCCGACATGAAAGACATGATCGTCGGCGTGCAGATCGGCACCGCGTTCGTCGAACCAGTGCAGAAGGCCGGCGTGTTCAAAGAGGTCAAACTCTACGACAACCCGCAAGACATGATGCGCGACGCCAACGCCGGTCGCATCCAGGGTGGCTTCATGGACTTCCCGATCGCCACCTACATCATCAGCCAGGGCAACTATCCCAATCTGCAGATGGCCAAGAGCTACAAGCCCACCGTGCTCGGCAGCCTGGGCCTGGCCGTGCGCAAGGACGACACGGCAACGCTCGAGAAAATCAACACGGCGCTGAAGTCGCTGCAGAGCAAGGGCGAAATCGAGACCATCCTGAAGAAATGGGGCTTGAGCAACTCATAAGCACGCCAACGCGGCACCGCGTCGATCGAGACCATCGCGCGCGTGCCCCTTACCGGGAATTCCTGCAGCAGGCGTCGCCCGCGCTGCGGGGCCATTCCCTGCATGATCGGCGGCCGGCGCTTGCGCCATGCCGCCGCCTCGGGCCTAGCCTGTATCTGTGACCGGACAAGATGGAACAGTTTTTTAAAGACGCCGCGGAGTTCTTTCCCATCCTCCTGCAAGGCGCGAAGTTAACCGTCATCGTGGCGATCGGCTCATTGCTGCTCTCCACCGTGCTCGGCTTGGTATGGGCACTGATGCGCGTGTCGGGCATCACGATTCTGGAAAAAGTGAGCGCGGGCATCATCAACGTGCTGCGCGGCATCCCCATCATCGTGCTGCTCTTCTACATCTACTTCGTGATGCCGGATTTCGGCGTTTCGCTGTCGGCCGTGCAGGCGGCGATCATCGGTCTGGGCATCGCCTACTCGGCCTATCAGGCCGAGAATTTCCGCGCCGGCATCCAGGCAATCGACCGTGGTCAGATCGAAGCCGCCATGTCGATGGGCATGAGCTGGAGCATGACGATGCGCCGGGTGGTGCTGCCGCAAGCCGTGAAGATCGTACTGCCGCCGTACGGCAACATCATGATCATGATGCTCAAAGATTCGTCGCAAGCTTCGACCATCACCGTCGCCGAGCTCGCGCTGCAAGGCAAGTTGATCGCCATGTCGTCGTTCAAGAACGCGACGGTGTTCAGCCTGGTCGCGCTGATGTATCTCGTGATGTGCGTGCCGTTGATTCTGTTCGTGCGCCATCTCGAAAAAAGGAACGCCTCCAAATGATTGAAATGAAAGACGTCCGCAAGAGCTATGGCGCGCTCGAGGTGATCAAGGGCATCGACGCCAGCGTCGCCAAGGGCGAAGTGGTGTGCATCGTGGGGCCCTCGGGCTCCGGCAAGTCCACCATCCTGCGCTGTATCAATGGGCTGGAGCGCTACAACGGCGGCAGCATCACGGTCGATGGCGTGAAGGTGGATGCCGATGCCAAATCGATTGCCGCCATCCGCACGCAAGTCTCGATGGTCTTCCAGCGCTTCAACCTGTTTCCCCACCGCACCGCGCTGGAAAACGTGGTCGAAGGCCCAATCTTCGTCAAAGGCGAGCCCCGTGCGCAGGCACTTGAGCGCGGTCGCGCGCTGCTGGAGAGCGTCGGACTTGCCGACAAGGCCGACGTGCACCCGCCGCAGCTTTCGGGCGGCCAGCAGCAGCGCGTGGCGATCGCCCGCGCGCTGGCCATGCAGCCCAAAGCCATTCTGTTCGATGAGCCCACCAGCGCGCTCGACCCCGAACTGGTGGGCGATGTGTTGAACGTGATGCGCAAACTGGCCGAAGACGGCATGACCATGGTCGTTGTCACACACGAAATGCACTTCGCCAAGGAGGTGGCCGATCGCGTGGTGTTCATCGATGGCGGCGTGATCGTCGAACAAGGCCCGTCCCAGGAGATCCTGAATCATCCGCAGCATCCGCGTACGCAAGACTTTCTGCGGCGTGTGCTGCACCCCATGTAAGACCAGGAGTCGTTATGCCCCAAGAACCGTTTCCGCTGGCGCCATCGTTGTGGGCGGCCACCGCCGCAGCCCCGCCGCAGACGGCAACGCTCAGCGGTGCCATCCGTACCGATGTGGCCATTATCGGCGCCGGTTATGCCGGCTTGAGCACCGCCCTGCACCTCGCCAGGCAAGGCATCCGTGCCGTGGTGGTCGAGGCGCGCGAAATCGGTTTCGGGGGATCCGGACGCAATGGCGGCCAGGTGATTCCGGGTCTGAAGTATGACCCCGACGAACTCATGGCGATGTATGGTCCCGAGCGCGGCCGTCAGATCGTCGACTTCGCCGGCGGCACAGCCGATGCCGTGTTCGACCTGATCGAGCAGTACAAGATGGACGTGCCGCATGTGCGCCGCGGCTGGATACAGGGCGCCCATACGGCCGCAGCCCTGGACACGGCCCAGAAACGCTCGGCACAGTGGGCCAAACTGGGTGCGCCGGTCAAGTACCTTAGCCGGGCGGAGACGTCGGCATTGATCGGCACCGACCGCTATCTGGGCGGCTGGGTAGATGAGCGGGCCGGCACGATCCAACCACTGAGTTACGTGCGCGGGCTGGCACGTGCCGCCATCCAGGAAGGCGCCACGGTTTATACCGACTCCCCCGTCGCGCGCCTCAGCCGCGAAGGCAATACATGGACGGTGCATGGCGCCAACGGCTACACGATCGACGCCGACCGCGTGGTGATGTGCACCAATGCCTACGGCGGCGGTACGCTGGTGCCGAAGCTCAACACCACGATCATCGATGCCAACACCTTCCAGGTGGCGACCAAACCGCTGCCGCCCGAGGTGCGTGCCACGATTTTCCCCGAAGGTCATGTGTGTTCCGACACGCGGAACCTGCTGCTGTATTTCCGCCTGGATCACACCGGTCGTTTGCTGATGGGCGGACGCGGCCCGTTTCGCGAACCGCGCGGCGTGGAAGATTGGAAGCATCTCGAACGCGTGATCGCCAAGATGTTTCCGCAGGCCGCCGGCATCGGCTTCGACTACCGCTGGTGCGGCCGGGTGGCCATCACCCGCGACTACCTGCCCCACCTGCATCAGCCCGAGCCCGGGCTGCTGGTCGATATCGGTTGCCAAGGGCGCGGCGTCGGCTTGCAGACGCGCATGGGGCAGGCGATGGCCGCCTATGTGGCAAGCGGCGATCTGAAAGCGCTACCGGTGCCGATCACGTCGATCGTGCCGTTCCCGATGTATGGCTTGCGCCGGCTGTATGTGAATGCGGTCGTGACCTGGTATCGGCTGAACGACGGCGGGCTGTAGGCGTCGCGTAGTAGTCGGCGCGCAATAGTCGGCGCGCCGCCGCGCAAGGCGGCCGCGTCGATCGACCACCTCACGTCGCAAACGTGGCCGACTCGGATCGTAGTGCGCGTGGCCGGCTCAATGCATGGCTCGCGCCGAGCGTGTTGGGCACCGTCAGCCCTACCGCACCGGCGACCTGCCACCAGCAGTGGTCGGCCTGCCGCACCAGCACACATTCCGTGCTCAGCCCCATGAACTGCCCTTCCATCGAATGGCCCACGGCCACGTGCGCAATCTCTTCGGGCAACCCCACGGTCAGGCACACGTGCATGCCGAACACTGAGTGCCGGAAAGCCGGCTGTCCGCTCGCCGAGGGATCGCTGGCCCAACGCGCACGGTTCTTCACATCGAACTCGTACGGTTTGCCCACGTCGTGGCACACGGCAGCCGCGATCAACACGTCCTGGTCGATGACCACATCGTCCCAAGCACTTCGAAACTCGTCGGCCAGCCGCAGCGCCAAACGAACGACGCCGCGAAGGTGATCGGCCTGCGTGCCCCGCTTGAGCACCGGCGACCCTGGATTGCCCTCGGCCGGCATATCGGTGATGCGCTCGAAGTCGGAGCAACACAGCGCGTAGCTCCACGCTTCCACGGTCTGCGCACGCAGAGCCGCATCTTCGATCAACAGGATCTCGGGGAAATCGGCCAGCACCGCGTCGCGAGTGTGTGAGGTGACCGCGCGACGCAACCCGCAATAGTTGAGTGTCATCGTCCCGCTCCGGCCACATCGCGCGCGGCATTGCTGTTCGGGGTGGACGCGGGCATCCCTCCCCTGCTTTGGCTTGAGTCATGCGTCATGGCCTACTCCGGCTTGATATTGCCGCGACGAATCACGTCGGTCCACATCGCGATATTCTTCTTGATGGTCTCGGCAAACGCCTCGGACGTGCTGCCGATCGGCGTAAATCCAATGCCCTTCAGTTTGGCATTAAGTTCACCGCTGGCCACTGAGGTCGCCACGACCGACTGGATTTGCGCGACGATCTCGCGAGGCGTCTGCGCGGGCGCCACCAGTCCGAAGAGCGGTTCGGTGTTGACGCCGGGATAACCCGATTCGGCCATCGTCGGTACGTCGGGCAACGCCGCCACGCGGCTGGGCGTCGTCAATGCCAACGCCCGCATCCGACCGGATTTGATGTGCTCGAGCAGCGACGGTACCGTGCCGAATGAAAATTGAATCTGTCCGCCCATCAGGTCGGTATAGACGGTTGAGCCCCCGCGATACGGCACGTGCACAACATCGATACCGGCTTCCTGACGCAGCTGTTGTCCCGCCAGATGGGGCGCACTGCCCACGCCGGAGGAGCCGTAACTCAGCGTGCCGGGATTCGCCTTGGCCAACGCGATGAACTCGGCCAACGTCTGCGCCTTCACCGAAGGATGCACGACGAGCACGAACGGCGCCGTGCAGATTTGCGTGATCGGCTCAAAGTCCTTGACGGTGTCGTAGGTCAGTTGACTGCCGAGGAGGCCCGGGTTGATCACGAAGGTCGTATCCACAAACCCGAGCAGATAGCCATCCGGCGGCGCCGATGCCACCGCCCGCGTGCCGATCACCGTTCCCCCGCCGCTGCGATTCTCGACGATGAATGTTTGCTTGAGCGCCGACGTCAATGCTTCGGCGGCAAACCGCCCAAGGGTATCGCTGGCTGCGCCCGGCGCGAACGGCACGATGATGCGCACGGGCTTCGATGGATACTTTTCCTGCGCACGCGCCAGGGCGGGCCACAACGCCTGCGCGCCGACGATGGCCGACGACGCGGCGATAAACTTTCTTCTGCTGTGAATCATCGATGTCTCCTCTGTTTTCTTTTGGGTCGGCCGCCTCATGCGGTGGGCCGCTATGAACCGAAGCGTCCTTCCGCAAGTGCCGCTTCGGGATCCGCACCCAATCCCGGGGCATCGGGCACATGCACCTTGCCCGCCACGACCGGCACCGATGTGCCATACGGCACATGCTGCAGTTCCACATACAAACGTTCCAGCGATGCGGGTGTCTTCTGCGCAGCAAGCAGATGAAGGGAGGCAAGATATCCCGGTCCGAAAAAGGCCACCTGGGGTGCGCATCGCACCTCCGTGCCTTCGCACTGGCGCGATAGGTCGAGGGCGGCCGTCAGCCCCAGCTTGATCACGCTGGGCTGGACGTAACGCACTGCATTGCCGGCCACCAACTTCGAAATCTCGTAAGCGCTACTGGCGTTCTCGCCCACCGCAAGGGGTATCGGCGACCGCCGGCTCAACGCCGCCAGGGCATCGTGGTTTTCCGGCGGCCAGAGCGGTTCTTCAATCCACAGGGGATCGCTGGTTGCCATGTCGGCGATGGCAGCATCGGCTTCGTCAGGCAGCCAGGCGCAATTGGTGTCCACCATCAGCGGCAACCCTGCCCCCATCGCACGGCGCGCCGCAGCCACGGCGGCCGTCGTCCGCTCGTGCAGTTTGACTTCTGCGTAGCCCGCATCGAGCGCGCGCGTGACGTTGCGGTCGATCAGGGACTCGTCGGCGTAATACTGCAATAACGAGGCGTAGGCGGGCACACTGTCGCGCTGCTTGCCGCCCAGCAAGACGTAGAGCGGGACACTCTGCAGCTTGGCCTTGATGTCCCACAGTGCAATATCGAGCCCGGCAATCGCGTGCAATACCGGACCCGAACGCCCAAGGTTATGCAACGTGCGCCGGATGACGGGTACCAACGTATCGTCCTCGCATGACTTGCCCACCGTGAGCGGCGCGATCAACGTGTCGAAGATGGCTTTCAGCGCCGTCGGTTCGACGCAATACGACTCGCCCCACCCGACCGTGCCGTCACTGATCTCGAGCCGCACCAAGGCGCTATCCAGTTTGTCTCGCGGACGCCCGGCGAACAAGGGCGCCGCCGTCCAATGATGGAAAGGCAAGCGCATTGGAATGCAGGTAATTGATCGGATCGTTGCAGCGGCCACGCGGTTGCCTCGTGTTGAAAGTGTCAATGGCGTCAGTGTTGCAAGTGGGGTTGATATAGTCAAATATATATACTCACTGCTTTCATACACTTTTTTATATACTAGACGTCATGCTCAAGCCTACGGAACTCGCCCTGCTGAAAGCCGTACATACGCTGGGTACGGTCACCGCCGCAGCCGAGTCGGTGGGCATGTCGCAGCCCGCCGCCAGCGCAGTGCTGCGTCACATGGAAGATCGACTGGGATTCGACCTCTTCACGCGCGAACGCCGCCGGCTGACGCTGACGCGAAACGGGCAGGCGATGCTGCCTGAAGTGCTCAATGCATTGGCCGGACTGGAGGCTGTGGACCGTTTATCTCAGGATCTGAAGCGCGGGCTGACCAGCCGACTGGTCGTTGGAACCGTATCGACTGCCGCCATCAGCTTGCTGCCCTCGGCAATCGAATGGATACAGGCGCGGCACCCTGGCATGACGGTATTGCTGCGCGCCGGCAACGCGCTGGAGATCATCGATATGGCGGCCGACCAGCGGATCGACGTGGGGGTCATTCTCGGCTCGCCCATGGGCGATCGCGTGGGCACGAAGCTGCTGGCCCCGTTAAGTCTGTGTTGCGTGATGCGGAGCGATCATCCCCTTGCCCGCAAGAAGAAGATCGATCTGGCCGACATGGCAGTTGCGCGGCTCATCGTGTTGAGCCCGCACCTGCGGGTGGGCGAGTCATTTTCGCGCGCGATGAAACAGGCTGGGCTGACCTTTACGCCGTCGATCGAAGTGATGCAGTCGTCGGCCGCCTGCGCGCTCGTGGAAGCCAACGCCGGGATCGCGGTGCTGGAGAATCTCAGTGCAGTGCATGCGCAACGTTGCGGATTGATCGCCAAACCGTTATTGACGGTGGACGATCTGCCGCTGTGCGCCGTATGGCCGAAGAATCGAAGCTTCAATACGCCCACGGAAGATCTGCTTGCGCGCCTGGCAGACGACGCGGTCAGTCTGCCACTTTAGCCACCGGCAGCGCAAACTCGAACACCGCTCCCTTTCCGGTGCGTTCCACCAACTGGATATCGCTGTCGTGCAGCTGCAGGATCCGGCGCACGATAAGCAACCCCAGCCCCCCCCGATCGCCCGGCGCGGGACCAAGCGTCGAAGCCCGCTTGAACAGGCCATCGCGCAGCGACTGCGGAATGCCCGGGCCCGTGTCGCTGACCGACACCGCCACCGCCTGCGGCGCCCGGTGCAACGCCACTTCGATCGCGCCGCCGGCAGGCGTGTGCCGAATTGCATTGTCGAGCAGATTGGTCAACACGCGTTCGATCATCCCCAGATCGGCGCATGCCATCGGCACATCGCGGCCTACATCGATCGTCAACGTCAATCGCCGTGCTTCTGCCGCCAGTTCGAATTTCTGCATGACGTCTTGCACCAGCTCGGCCAGCGAGAACATTTCCCGCTCGGGTTGAACGACGCCGGATTCCAACCGCGCCAGCTCGAACAAGGTCTGCGCAAGCTTACCTACCTTGCGGCTCTGCGCCAGGGCGATGTCGAGATACCGCCGCCGCTCGTCAGGCGTCAACGTATCCGCCTTCAACAGCAGCGTTTCGAGATACCCATGCAGGGAGGTCAGCGGCGTGCGCAAATCATGCGAAATATTGGCGATGATTTCGCGCCGCTGCTGGTCGGCTTGCGTCAGTGCCGACCACTGCTCGCTGATGCGCTGCGCCATTTGCTCGTAGCTGTGACGCAGCACCACGATCTCGTCGCGTTCGCCGTCCGGTAGCGCGGCGGGCCGATGCGTCAACTTGAGCGGTGCGGAAGCACCCGCACCGAAGGCCCGCACGGCCTGCGTCAAGCTGCGAAGTGGCGTGGTGATCAAGCGAAACGCGATCAATCCTGCCGCCAGGCCCAGCAATGCCACCAGCGCCATCGACCAGAGTGTGACCCGCAGCACACTGCTGGAGGTGAGATTCGCGGCGACAAGATCGTGCGTTTCACCGAGCAGCACTACATACACAAATCCGGCAGGTTGCCCATTGCGAAACAAGGGTGCCGCACTGAACACCTTGCGTGCCGTGGCGCTACGCGGATCGTCCCCCAGGATCGGCAGTGGATCGCCATTGGCCAGCGATTGCAAAGGGGCCAGATCGACCCGATCGCGTTTGAGCGAGCCCGGCGGCGCGGCATTGCCCACGATCACGCCCGCCTTGTTCAACAGATATACCTCGACGCTGGGGTTCACTGCCATCAGCTTGTCGAACAACGCGCGCAGGGCCACCGCGTTCAACCCGTCAGCGGTCATGAACTCATCGCTTTCGGCGATGTGACTGGCCAATCCGGCGGACAACCTTTGCACCGTCTCCTGCTCCTGCTCGGCGGTGGCGCGCATCTGCAGCCACACCGAGGCGCCGCAGCAGGCAAGCAACAGCAGGGCAAACACCGCGCACAGGCGCTGGGTAACCGTCAGTCGTCTCATGATCGATCTGCCGCGGGCGATGACGCCACCGATGCGGCTTGAGCCGACGGCGCAAATTTGTAGCCGTGGCCCCATACGGTCAGGATCCGGCATGGATTGGCCGGATCCGGCTCGATCTTCATCCGCAGCCGATTGATGTGCGTATTCACCGTGTGTTCATAGCCGTCGTGTTGATAGCCCCAGACGTGATTGAGCAGATCCATCCGCGAAAATACCTTGCCGGGGTTGCGCACGAAAAACGCCAGCAGATCGAACTCACGCGGCGTCAATTCGATCGGCCTGTCGTCCACGCGTGCCTCGCGCGCCAAAGGTTCGATCGCCACGCCGTTCACCTGAATCAGGCCGGCATCGATCTTCATATCGCGCGCCAGCGCATCCGTGCGGCGGATCAGCGCTTTCACGCGTGCCACAAGCTCGAGAATCGAGAAAGGCTTGGCAAGGTAATCGTCGGCACCCAGCTCCAGGCCGAGTATGCGATGGACCTCGCTCGAGCGTGCGCTGATGATGATGATCGGCGTATAGCGCGTCATTGCCCGGGTGCGTTTGCAGAGTTCCAGTCCGTCGATGCCCGGCAACATTAGGTCCAGCACCAGAGCATGCCAGCCGCCCTCTTCCAGACGCCGCAACCCCTCGTTCCCGTCAGGCGCATGCGTCACCAGATAGCCCTCGTCGCGCAGGTGCATGCGCAAGAGCTCGGCAATGTGCATATCGTCTTCGACGATCAAAACGCGTTTTTGCGAATCCATGGATGAGGGGCCGATAATTATCCTGTTGTAACGCCGCCATTGTGACGCCTTTCCGCAACGTCAAAGTTCACGATTATTTTAAGTTTGCGTGAGGACTTCGCGACCCCCTGAGCTCAACAATGCAGCCATCAGAAGAAAACTGGGGCTGAAGATGCCGACCACCCATACGTACAGTGCGGCTCGCGCCACGACTGCCGTGCAACCCGGCTGGCTGCGAATCTCTCATTGGATCAACGTGTTGGCCGTGTTGATCATGGTGACGAGCGGTTGGCGTATTTACAATGCCTCGCCGTTATTCGACTTCCGGTTTGCCGACGGCATCACCCTTGGCGGTTGGCTGGGCGGCGCTCTGCAGTGGCATTTTGCCGGCATGTGGCTGCTGGCGTTGAATGGCGTGTTTTACCTCGCCTGCAATGTCGGCACCGGTCGCATGCAGTCGCGGTTTTTTCCGATCGGATTATCCGCACTCGCATCAGACGCCGCCGCCGCGCTGCGCGGCAAGCTCACGCACGCCGATCCGCGCCAATACAACAGTATTCAGCGCCTGGCGTATCTGTTTGCCGTAATCGTGCTGGCCCTGCTGGTGTTCTCGGGCCTGGCACTCTGGAAGCCCGTGCAGTTTGCGCTGCTGCGGGACCTGTTCGGCGGCTATGAATTCACCCGCCGCGTGCACTTTTTCGCCATGGCCGGCCTCATCGGTTTCATCGTCGTGCACGTGGCGATGGTCGTTATCGTGCCGCGCACACTGCTCACCATGATTCGAGGCCGATAAGCATGCGCCCCAACGATAAACGCGACATGAGCAACACCCGCGCCGACGACATCGTGCGCGACGCCAAGAAGGTGTTATTGCCCCGCATTCACGATGGTTCACGGCGCGCATTCCTGTCCCGCACGCTTACGCTGGGTGGCGTGGCGCTTTTGAGCGGCTGCAATGTGTCGGACAACGCCGGCGTCGAACAGGCGCTGACCAGGATCTCGCGCTTCAACGACCGTGTGCAAGGCTGGATTTTCGATCCGCGGCAATTGGCGCCCACCTACCCTGAATCGATGATCACCCGACCCTTTCCGTTCAACGCCTATTACGGGCCGGACGAGATTCGCCACGTGGACGGCGAGAGCTTTCGACTCGAAGTCTCCGGGATGGCGCGCGACAAACGCCAATGGCAACTGCATGAGCTGGCGGCGATGCCGCAAACGGAGCAGATCACGCGGCATATCTGTGTGGAAGGCTGGAGTGCCATCGGGCGCTGGGGTGGCGTGAAATTCTCCGATTTTCTCGAGCGCGTGGGCGCCGACACGACCGCCAAATATATCGGCTTCAAATGTGCGGACGACTACTACACCAGCATCGATATGCCGACCGCGCTACATCCGCAAACGCTGTTGACGCTTACCTACGATGGGCAAGTGCTGCCGCCGGAATACGGCTATCCGATGAAGCTGCGCATGCCCACCAAGCTTGGGTACAAGAATCCGAAACACATACAAGCCATCTTCGTGACCAACGCCTATCCGGGCGGTTACTGGGAAGACCAGGGATACAACTGGTTCGGAGGGAGCTGAGCCCATGGCAACACCGTGGTGCCCAACGTCCCGCCAATCGACGCCGCAAACCTCCGTTTGCACGTTTCCAACTTGAGGAGTTCACTATGAAGAAGATCACCACCGCCGCTTTCGCCGTTTGCATGGCTGTTGCCGCAGGTTCCGCTTTTGCCGCCGACACCATGGGCCGGGATTCGATGTCCAAGGACAGCATGGGCAAGAGTACGGCACCCGCCACCGGCATGTCGAAGGATTCGATGAGCAAGGATGGCATGAATAAGGGCGGCTCCATGTCCAAAGAGGGCATATCCAAGGACACCATGGGTAAAGGATCCATGTCGAAGGATGGCATGAGCAAAGATTCGATGGGCAAGGACTCGATGAATAAAGGCGCCGTGTCTAAAGACGGCATGTCCAAAGATGGCATGAAGCAGTAAAGCCCCCGCTGCGTTGCCGCGGGCCGCGTCCCGCGGCACGCAGATTTCAGAACGATTGAGGAATGCACCATGGACCATACCCGCAGACGGGCATTGACGATCGGCGGACTGGGCGTGCTGGGCTACGTCGGCTTGAGCCTGCGCGGCCCCCGCACCTCGGTAGCGAGCGAAGCTGCCCACGCCGCCTTCCCTGTGAAACATACGGCCGACGAATGGCGCAAAATGCTTACACCGCAACAGTACGACGTACTGCGCGAAAGCGGCACCGAACGCCCCTATTCGAGCCCCCTGAACAACGAACACCGCGAAGGCGTGTTCGACTGCGCAGGCTGCAAGAAAGATCTGTTCTCGTCGAAAACGAAGTTTGAAAGCGGTACCGGTTGGCCCAGTTTCTGGCAGCCGCTGGATGCCGCCATCGTTACCGAGACCGACTCGACCTTCGGCATGAAACGCACCGCAGTGGCATGCGCATCGTGTGGCGGGCATCTGGGACACGTCTTTGACGATGGCCCGAAGCCGACCGGCCTGCGGTACTGCATGAACGGCGTGGCGATGAATTTCAAGCCCGTCAAAGCGTAAACGATATTTCGATATCACCAGCTCGAAACGACGGCAGAAGCACACGCCCAACGCATCGACCCAAGTATCAAATCAGTCATCAAGACGCGAGCCCCAATTTCTATAAGGAAGTCCATCATGAACGTAGCAGCGAAAACGGCACCCGGAAAAGGTCGATGGCGTCAGTTCGGCGGCGTAGCCGCATTGGCCGTGGCACTCGCGGGTGCGTGGCAAGTCAGTCGCGCCTCCGAAACCGTATACAAGATCGCCCCGCCGGTAGTGGACGAGCAAACATCGGGAAAAACGCTTGAGAAAGCCGTGATTGCAGGCGGCTGTTTCTGGGGCGTTCAAGCGGTTTTCCAGCACGTCAATGGCGTGAAAAATGCCGTATCGGGCTACGCCGGCGGCGACGAAAAAACCGCGCAGTACCGCACGATCAGCTCTGGTCAGACCGGGCACGCCGAAGCCGTTGAAATCTCGTATGATCCTTCGGTCGTCACCTACGGGCAGTTGCTGCAAATCTTTTTCTCGGTGGCGCACGATCCAACGCAGTTGAACCGCCAGGGACCGGATACCGGAACGCAATATCGGTCGACCATCTTCCCGGCCAACGCCGAGCAGACCAAGGTCGCGACGGCATACATCGAACAGCTGAATCAATCGGGCGTGTACCCCAAGAAGATTGCGACCACGACCGAGCCGTTGAAGGGCTTCTACAAGGCCGAGGATTATCACCAGGACTATCTGGTGAATAACCCGTATCAGCCCTACATCGTGATCAACGACAAGCCGAAGGTGGAAAATCTCGCGAAGACATTCCCGCAGGCGTTTCGCAAAGATCCGGTGCTGGTCGCTGGGCAGGCCCGTTAAGCCAACGCTTCAGCGGGTCCAAAAAACTCATATCGCGCTTGGGCATCCGGTACACCCGCCAAGCGCAGCGCCGTCTTCATCGCGCGCATGAACGGCTTGGGTCCCAGGAAATAAGCGTCCACATCGCGATCGGCCGGTAACCACTGCTCCAGGTGTGCCAGATTGGGGCGCCCGATCGCGTCCGGCTGGCGTGGCGCCGCGTCGTCGGTATGCTCGTACACCACAAACGACTGAAACTGCGGAAATGCCGCCGCCCAGTCGCGCACGAGCTTGTGAAAAGCATGCGTTTGGGCGCTGCGCGCGTAATGAATGAACACCACGGGCCGCGCCGTGCCGGTAAGTGCGGCTTGTGCCATGGCAAGCGTAGGCGTAATGCCGACGCCTCCACTGATGAGCACGAGCGGCTTGCTGCTGTCGTCGAGCGCAAATGCGCCGGCTGGGGGGAATAGCGCGATGACGTCGCCTTCATGCACGGCATCGTGCAAGTGATTCGACGCCACGCCACCTGGCTCGCGCTTCACGCTGACGCGATAACCGCAACCATCGGCCGCCTGCGACAGTGAATAGTTGCGGCGAACCTCTTCCCCATCTATCGTCAGAAGCATCCCGATATACTGGCCCGGCTTGAAATCCACCACCGGTTTTCCGTCCTGGGGCGTCAAATAAAACGAGGTGACCTCTGCACTCTCAGGCACTTTGCGCGCAACGATGAAGTTGCGCGCCCCTCGCCAGCCGCCCGGGGATTGCGCGAGCACATCATAGGCCTCACATTCGGCGGCGATCAGGATCTCGGCAAGTTGTTGATACGCAGCGCCCCAGGCATCGATGACCGCATCGGTGGCAATCTCGGCACCCAGCACTTCTCGAATCGCGCGCAGCAAGCAGGCACCCACGATGGGGTAATGCTCGGGTTGGATTTGCAGCGCCACGTGTTTGTTCACGATCTGCCCGGCCAAAGGCCCAAGCGCCTCGAGCCGATCGATGTTGCGCGCATACATGAGCACGCCGTTGGCGAGTGCGCGAGGCTGGGCACCACTCGCCTGATGTGCCTGATTGAATAGCGGTCGCACCTCGGGGTGTTCCGCAAGCATCGTCCTGTAGAAATGCGTGGTAAGGGCTTCGCCGCCGGTTTCCAGTAATGGCACCGTGGCGGTGATGATGGCGCGTTGCGAAAGGGTCAGCATGATTGGGCTCCAGGGGTTGGGCGATTCGCCCGTTTGAACAACCGTGCCGATAACAAAGCATGATGAATGCCAACTCAAGAGTCCCGATAAATCAATAACCTACAGCGAGCACATGTCGATTTGACATGTTAAATTGACTCTAATAACAGAAATGAAAAAGTCAATATGACTCTAACGTCCGATACTCTGGATGCCCTTGCGCCGCTGATTGCCGACCTCGCCGACGAGCTCGCACCAGAGCTGCGCTATCAACGCTTGCTGGACGCACTTCGCCGCCTGCTGCCTTGCGACGCGATTGCGCTTTTGCGTTTGGAAGCCGAGGCACTCGTGCCTCTTGCCGTGCACGGGCTGAGCGCCGATACGCTGGGGCGCCGCTTCCTCGTGACGGCACACCCTCGGCTGCAAGCCATTCTCGAGGCACCGCACGCCATCCGCTTCCCGCCGGATTGTGGCCTGCCCGATCCCTACGATGGCCTGGTGGAAGACGCCAGCGGCGATCTGGCGATACACGACTGCATCGGATGCGTCTTGCGCGTGGGCCATACCCCCTGGGGCGTGCTCACGCTCGACGCACTGGATGCCGGAAGATTCTCGGCTGCGGATTTGAGGATCCTGAATACGTTCGCCAGCCTGGCATGCGCCACGGTTGCCGCTACCGCGCGCCTGCACACCCTCACTCGATCGGTCGAGGACGAACGCCGCAGGGCCGAGGCTTACCGGCTTGCGGCCAGCCCTGTCCGGCAGACGCTAGCCGGAAACAGCGCCGTCTTTCGACAGCTCATCTCTGAAATCGACCTGGTTGCACCGAGCGATCTTACGGTGCTGATTGCCGGTGAAACCGGTGTCGGTAAAGAACTCGTCGCGCGTAAGCTGCACGTCCAATCCGCGCGCACGGCCGGCGTGTTCGTCAGTGTGAATTGCGCGGCATTGCCTGAGAATCTCGTCGAAAGCGAACTGTTCGGGCATGTGCGCGGGGCCTTCTCTGGCGCCACGGGCGAACGGCATGGCAAATTCGAGATGGCCCATCATGGCACGCTATTCCTGGATGAGGTGGGCGAGCTGCCCCTGGCTGCGCAGGCCAAACTGCTGCGCGTGCTGCAGGATGGACAATTGCAACGTCTCGGTTCGGACCGCGAGCATCACGCCGACGTCAGGCTGCTCGCGGCGACCAACCGCGATCTGGCGAGCGAGGTACGCGCCGGGCGCTTTCGCGCCGATCTGTACCATCGGTTGAGCGTGTATCCGCTACACGTGCCGCCGCTGCGGGATCGGGGGTCGGACATCCTGCTGCTCGCCGGCGCCTTTATCGAAGAAAACCGGCGTCGCATGGGATTGCGTGGTCTGCGTCTATCGGCCGAAGCGCAGCAGGTGTTATTGGCACATGCGTGGCCCGGCAATGTGCGCGAGCTGGAATACTTGATCGCGCGCGCCGCGCTCAAAACCATGGGGCGGCAGGCCCGTGACGATGCCGTAAACCTGCGCGCCAATATCCTGACCCTTGAGTTGGCGGATCTGGATATCGCGATCTCGACCGCGCTGGACGACAACACGGCGCCCGACGAGCCTACGCAGCCGATCGAAGGCGACGTCCAGCACAATATCGACTTGCGCGCGCAAGTGGATGCCTTCCAGCGGCGTCTGATTGAGCGAACCCTCGCCCAGCATCGCGGCAACCTTGCCGCGGCGGCGCGCGCGCTGACGATGGATCGGGCCAATCTGGCACGATTGATCGCGCGGCTCGGCGTGATCCCGGAAGGCAAGCAACAGCCAAAGCGACGATGAGCGGATGCTATATTCCCGCGATCGCCGCCGCCCATTGCAAACGTTCAACTTGAAGCTTTCTACATTCATCGGCGCCCTCTGGCCGCAACCGCTTCACGTCAATGCACGTGAGCGCGTCAGGGCCGCGCTCGGTGCGGCGATCGGTATTGCCTTGACCGCATGGCTCAGCCGATGGTTTGTAGCTGGCGATGCAACGTCACCTTGGCTGGTTGCGCCCATCGGAGCGAGCGCCGTTCTGATTTTTGCCGTGCCATCGAGCCCACTTGCTCAGCCCTGGGCAGTCTTGGGTGGAAATACGCTGTCGGCACTGGTGGGCGCCCTGTGCGCGATGTTGATCCCCGACCCCGCATGGGCAGGCACAGTCGCGGTGGCCACGGCGATCGGCGTGATGTTTGCCTTGCGTTGCCTGCATCCGCCCGGCGGCGCCGCGGCACTGCTGGCCGCAATGGCCGGTGTAGATCTTCACTTCGCGCTCTTTCCCGTCTTGGCCAACTGCGTACTCATCGTTGCAGCAGGCATGCTCTACAACGCCATCACAGGCCGTCGCTACCCACATGTGGCGGCAGCGCCCAAGAGCGCCACCGAGCAGAACACGCGTTTCACCACCGCCGATCTCAACGCCGCGCTTGCCCATTACAACCAGGTCGTCGACGTCAACCGCGACGAGCTTGAAACATTGCTGCGGCACGCTGAGGCTGCCGCCTTTCAGCGAACCTTCGGCGACTTGCGCTGCGCCGACATCATGGCGCGCGATGTGCAAACCGCGAACTTCGGTACGCCCCTGGATCAAGCGTGGTCGGTGATGCAACAACGGCGCATCAAGGCGCTTCCTGTCGTCGATCGCGTGGGGCGTATCGTCGGCATCGTCACAGTGGCCGACTTCATGCGGCACGCGGGCATGGACAAACCGCGAGGCATTCACGGCAGACTGCGGCGGCTCGTGACGCCGAGCGGACGCGTGCATTCGGAAAAACCGGAAGTGATTGGCCAGATCATGACCACGCACGTGCGCAAGCTGACGGTGGACCGATACCTCACCGAACTAGTGCCACTGTTTGCAGAAGGCGGCCATCATCACATCCCCATTGTCGACGCGCAGGACAAACTTGCCGGCATCATCACGCAAACCGATCTGGTCAAGGCGCTCTACGGCGGGACCCATCTCTAAAACGCGTCTTCCCCCATCAGCGCATTCTGCATCCAGCCCCGGTCCATCTGTAGATCACCAATGCGCCGTCAGCGTCCCACACGCCCCTGCCGCCGCTCGTCGCTCGTCGCAATTTGTAAGCAAGCATCCGCCGGCAAGCGCCTTTGTATATGATCGCGCGCTAACACTCTTATAAGCGCACTGCGACACCATGGGACTCGCGTTTCAATCGCTCTCGGCCTGGCAGGTCATGCTGTGGGGACTGGCGTTCTTCGGCGGTATCTACCTGATGTTCGGCAGCGCGATGTGGCTGCTGACGAATAAGCTGCTGCCGGCGATGGGCATCGGCCGTGTGCTCGACCCCCGTCCGCTTGCGCCCGGCCAGTTGAAGCGCGAATTGCAGCAGTCCGCATTGTCGATCCTGCTTTTCGGCACAGGCATGATTTTCCCGTGGGGACTGCTGCAACTGGGATGGGCCCATCTCACGCCCAATGCCAGCGGCACACGCATCGCGCTTGAAATCCTGGCGCTGGTGATCTGGAACGATATCCATTTCTGGATCAATCATCGTCTGCTACACACCAAACTGCTGCGCAAGTTTCATCTGCCGCACCACCGCTCGGTGGTCACTACACCGTTTGCCACCTATAGCTTTCATCCGATTGAAGCGCTGATGCTCGGCAACGTCATCCTGCTGCCGATGATCGTGCATGACTTCAGTTTCTGGTCGTTGGCGTCCGTGCCCATATTCAGCCTGTTCTTCAACTGCATTGGTCACGCCAACTACGACTTCTTCACTCGCGTGTCTTACGCGCACTGGTTTGCTGCCAGCCGCCGCCATCATCTGCATCACGCCTGCTACAACGGCAATTTCGGCTTTCAGTTCACGTTTATGGATCGCCTGTTTCGCACGCGACTGGACGGCGACGCAGCCCATGGCCAGATCGACGCATTTCGCCGGCGGGAGACGCACGGCACTTCTGCCTCGTGAGCAAGGTGAACGCCCGCCGTCGTTTGCCGCGGCTGCGGCACTGGCGCGATTGGCAAAGCCTGGCGTATCTCGCGGCCTATCCCGCGCTGGTCGTCTGGCTGTGGACACATGGATTCTCATGGGTGCTATACGGTGTGCTGCTGTTTCTGACGCTGGGCATCGGCGTGATTCACCACAACCACACCCATCGACGCATGTGGCAGGGGCGTTGGGCCAATCGACTAACCGATTTCTGGATCACGCTGCTGCAGGGCCATCCCACCTGCGTGTTCTATCCCGCGCATGTGGGCAATCATCATCGCTATAAGCATGGCCCGCAAGATGTCGCGCGCACGTATCGCTTCGGTGGCGACACCAATCATCTGCTGGGGTATTTGTTGCACCCTTTTCAAGCGGTGATTGCACTCTATCCGCATATCCTCGGCTGGCTCGGCAGCCTGCGCCGGCACTGGCCCGGTGTGTGGCGTTATTGCATGGCGCAGTACGCCGTCTGGCTAACGCTTTGGGGCGGTGTATTGATCGCCAACCCGGTAAAGGGTTTGCTCTACGTCATCATTCCGCAACTGCACGGATTGCATTGGCTGCTGGCGACCAATTATCTGCAGCACGCGCATGCCGACGGCTCGCCGCACACGCACGCCGCCAACCCTGATGGCGAACAGGGCCAACACGCCCCACTCAATTACGCGCGCAATTTTGAAGGGTTGGTCAATCCACTCCTTTTCAATATCGGCCTGCACACCGCCCACCACGAACATTCGCGGGCGCACTGGGCCGAACTTACGCATTTGCATCGCGACCGATATCGCGATCGCGTCGATCCGGCGCTCAACGAACCCGGCCTCGTGCCGTATATGACGCGGGTTTTCTTGTTGGGCACCGTGATGGCCCGCTATCGCAGCCGTTCATTGATGCCGCCGCAGTCCACACCTACTGCCATCCGCCCTACTGTCTTCTAGAAGCGAATTTCGATGCCTACCGCCTTTGATCGTGTGTATCTTCAGAGCGCCAGTTACTTCATGCCGGGCGAGCCCGTCGATAACGTTCGCATGGACGACTTCATTGCGCCGCTCAATCGCATCTCGTCGCGCATCAAATCGCGAATCCTGGCCGAAAACGGCATCAAGCAGCGTTATTACGCAATCGACACGCAAGGGAATACGGTAATGACCAACGCGGCCCTGGCGTCCAACGCCATCCGCGATTGTCTGCAACGTGCAAAAACCGACCTCTCGGCCGTGTCTTTTCTGGCCAGCGGCTCATCGGGCGGCGACACCCTGATGCCAGGGTTCGCCAACATGATTCAGGGTGAACTGGCCGCGCCGCCCATGGAGACCGCATCAATCCACGGGATCTGCGCCGCGGGCGTATCCGCCATTCAGGCGGCGGCGCAAGGTATCGAACTGGGCTCGCACCGCCTGAGCCTGGCCGTGGCGAGCGAACTGCCGTCGCGACTCTTCAAGCGTTCGCGTTTTGCCTCGCGCGGTTACGACGCCGACTTCGACGCCCACTTCCTGCGCTGGATGCTGTCCGATGGCGCCGGTGCGGTGCTCCTGGGTGACGGCTCCCATCAAACCGCCAGCATTGCCCCCGGGGTACGCATCAAGCTCAAGTTTGTGCATCACCGCACCTTCTCGGGCGACTACCCTGTATGCATGCAGTTGGGGCTTACCGCCGACCGCCAGAAGGCGCACCTCGATTACCCGTCGTGGACCGAAGCAGAAGCCGACGGTGCGCTGTCGCTGCGGCAGGATATCCGTCTCTTGCCGCACCTCTTCGATATCAGCATTCACGAGTACGCCAAACTCGTGCGCGACAAATGGGTCGACCCCACCCGCATCAATCATTTCCTGTGCCATTACTCGTCCGAGAAATTCATCCCGGTGGTCGAGAACCTCATGGAACAAGCGGGCTTGTCGCTCCCGCGCGAGCGCTGGTTCAGCAATCTGGCATGGCGCGGCAACACCGGTGCGGCATCGATCATGATCATGCTGGCCGAGTTTCTGCAGACGAAAACGGTCAAACCCGGCGAACAGATCTTCTGCTACATCCCCGAATCGGGTCGCTTCACGACCGCCTACATGCTGTTTGAAGTCGAGGCCGACGATCGGCTTGTGGCGGGTGCGCGCACACGAACTGCGGGCACTTCCACGACTTCGGATGGTTCTTCGATTTCGGCGACGCCTCCGGGCGATAGTTTGTCGCTTGACGCCGACGCCATCGCCCCACCGCACGATCCCGCGCAAGCGCCCGAAGGCCTGGGTCAGTTGCTGACCGAACTGGCCTCCATCTGGCACGACTACCGCTCGCGCGTCTGGCGCACGCCGCTCGTGCGCACCTTGCGCGAACGCCGCTTCGAAACCGGCGATTATGTGAACTGGATGGCCAACTGGATTCCGCAGGTACGCGAAGGCTCGAAGTGGATGCGCGAAGGCGCCGACTCCCTGTCAGACGCCTATGCCCCGCTGGCCGCGTTGATCAGCGGGCACGCCGGCGAGGAACAGGACGACTTCAAGATTTTGTTCAGCGATTATCACAAGGCAGGCGGCACGGAGCAGAATATCGACAACCTGCGCCGTAACCCGGGCGGTGAAGCACTGAACGCTTATCTGCATGCGCTGGCCGCCACGCGCGACCCGATCGGCTTGCTCGGCGCCATCTACATCATCGAAGGCACCGGCCAACGCATCGTGCCCGCATTGCTGCCGTTGCTCAAGGCCAGCGTGCCGCTACCCCCGGACGCCTTCCGCTTCCTGGAGTACCACGGTCATAATGACGAGCATCACCTGGAAGAGTGGCTCACCGCCGTTGAGCTGGCACTGGACTGCGACCCCGACGGCTCGGCCGAACGCCGCATCGTCGATACCGCACGCCGCACCGCCGCGCTTTACCTGATGCAGTTCCACCACGTTAAAGATTATTGAACGCCATGAACCGTACGCCCGAGTTTCTTGAACGCGGCCACGATCCCGCCGATCCCAGCCCCTGGCTGGCGTCCTACCTGGATCGCAGCACCCCGCTGCCGGATGCCGTCAAGGCCGCGTGGCTGAAAGATTCGAGCTCGCGATCGCGCCAGTTTCTGCTGCCGTTCCTGCGGCCACTGGCGCGCCTCTTCATCATCCTGATCCAGATCATCAAGACGGTGTTGCCCAAGCGCTGGTCGCATTCGCGCCTGCTGCATCGCATTTTGGCGTGGGGGCTACAGCGTTTCGTGTCGCCCGAGGCCAATTGGCTCATCATGCGGCACTTCCATCTGGGATCACAGATCCTGGCGTTTATCGCCAAAAACTCGCCAGCACCCATTACCACCACGCCGCTCACGCCGTATACCGTGGACGACTATCGGGATGACTTGTTCGTCAAACACGACATCAATCTGTTCAACTTCGTGATCCGCCTGAATCAGGCCTTGCGTGACGCGAATCTGGAGATGCATCCGCCCGAGCACCTCGATTTCTCGATGATCCGCGAGCCGGATTTGCCGCTGGATACGATGCCCAACGGCAAATACAACTTCCTTGATCTGCAGAGTTCCATCGAGTTGTTCACGCCGCTGTATCAGTTGCTGCTCACCGATAACGATTTCTGGCGCGCCGCGAATTCGCTGCAGTTGGACGAAACCATCGGCATCTACGCCGCGCAGTTGCTGTCGGCCCCGCACCATCTGATTCTGGTGAACAACAACCACCCGCTGGTGCCGTTGTCGACCCTGCGAGCCGGCCACCGGCTGGTGCTGCACGGCCTGTCGTCGGAAATGCTGCACGCGCTGCTTACGCAGACGCGCGACGCGCAGCATGGTGCGCCGGAGCCTGCGCCGGTGAGCTGATCGGACGAGTTGATCCAGCGTTTGCGCATTCCTTGGGATCGTCATGATCAGGAAGCGACCGCTCCGAGATTATCCTGGGGCGGTCGGCACCGCACTGCGACTGGCTCCGTAGCCAGCCCGTTCGCGCGGCTGCGGTCAATCCGCTTTCATATGCCCTTGCTTGACCACATTTCCCAGCCGGGCGCGCTCGTCATTTGTAAACGCGACGAAGTCGGCGCGGCTGCCGCCACCCGGTTCGATACTGCTCTGCGCCAAGGCATCCTGCACCTCCTTGGTCTGCAGCGCCTTGTTCACGGCCGCATTCATCTTGTCGAGTACATCGGCGGGTGTGGCCGCCGGCGCATATAACCCCGCCCAATGGCCGACGCGAATATCGGGAAAGCCGGACTCCTTCGTCGTGGGAATATCCGGTGCACTCGCCATCCGTTTGTCCAGCGTGGTGGCCAATGCCTTGAGCTTGCCCGCTTGCACCAGCGGTAACGTCACAATGCTCGCTTCCGATGTTGCGTCGACCTGCTTGCCCACCACGGCCGTCACGCCTTCTGCACCGCTCTTGTAAGCGATCGGCTCCACATTCAGCCCCGTGGCCGCCTTCATCATCACCGCCACGAAATGCGGCGTGCTGCCATTGCCGGCCGTCGAGAACGTAATGCGGTCAGTCTTGGCCGCCTTCGCGTTGGCCACGAATTCCTTCAGGTCTTTGGCCGGGTTGCCCGGCTGTGTCACGATCACCGAAGGCGTCACCGAGAGCAGCGCCACCGGAACGATCTCGTCATCCTTGTACGGCTGATCCGTTCGGATCATGCTATTGGTCACCGTGCCATTGCTGCCGACCAGATAGGTGTAGCCATCCGGCTGCGCCCGCGCGACGTGCGCCGCACCAACTGCACCACCGGCACCGGGCCGGTTCTCGACAATGATGGTCTGCTTCAATTCGCTGCCCACGGCCTTGGCAATGATGCGGGCCACCAGATCGTTTGCGCCCCCGGCCGAAAACGGCGCCACGATCGTGATGGGATGATCCGGCCAATCGGCGGCGCGGGCACTGCTCGCGCCAAGCGCTGCGGCACTCATCATCACTGCCAAGGTACTCTTGAAGAAAATCCTCATGGGTTGCTGCTCCTGATCGTTGTTATGGGTCGATGGCGCCTGCAGCGCGATGAGTGCTTGTATGCGGGCGCCTCGATCAACCCAATTTATGACACTCACCCTACAGCGACCTGAAAGGCGTCGCTTCCCCCGGCATTCGCGACCGCGAGGCCTTCGTGGCATGATGGCGCATGGAAACGCTCCCGCTTTTTCCCCTCAGCAGCGCCCTCTTCCCGGCCGGTGTGATGCACCTGCGGATTTTCGAGGTGCGCTATCTCGACATGATCCGGCGCTGCATCGCCGAAGACGGCACGTTCGGCGTGGTGCCGCTCATCAGCGGCCGCGAGGTGCGCATGCCCGAGTCCAGCGAGACGTTTGCCTCGGTCGGTACCCGGGCGCGCATCGAAAAGTGGGAAGCGCCCATGCCGGCGCTGCTCGAAATTCGCTGCGTGGGCACGACGCGCTTTCGTCTGACGTCCCACGAACAGGGTCCTTATGGCCTGTGGATGGGCGAGGTCATCGACATGATCGATGCCCCACCGCAGGATATCCCCGAATCTCTGCAGTCCGCAGCCAATGCCCTGGGCAAGTTCATCGCCTCCTTGCAACAGGATGGGGTATCGGCGGCACAGATGCCGATTGCACCGCCTTTCCGGCTGGATGAAGCAGGATGGGTGGCCGATCGGTGGAGCGAGTTGCTGCCGCTGCCTTCCAGCGAACAAGAGCGATTGCTGTCGATGGAAGATCCGGTTGCGCGGCTGGAAAGAATTCAGACCTATCTGGCCGACGGACCGGCGTCGCTCTAGACGCCGCACGCGCACTTCGCATGACATCCGACTCCAATCCGTCCAATCAATCGCGCCGTGCCTTTATCGCGGACACGTCGGCACTGATCGTCTTTTTCACGACCACCGGCATCATCAATGAGCGGTTTATCGTGGGCATGACGTGGGAACAGGTGCTTCATGCGCGATTGCTGGGCGCCGCACTGATGATCCCGGTTGGGCGCCCTTATGGCGTCTGGCGGGACTTCCTCATGCGCCGGGCGAAGCCCAACCGCATGTCGCAACTGCTCTACGACAGCCTCGCCCTCGTCAGCTTTCAGGTTCCGATCTACGCGGCGATCATTGCCATCAGCGGCGCGTCTGGACGTGGCTTGCTGTTGGGCGTGCTGAGCGCGGCCGTGATGATGCTGGTACTGGGTCGCCCGTACGGTGCCTTTCTGAACGCAGTGCGACGCCTGTTCGGTTTGCCTCCGGGCGGGTCCAAGCCAATGAGCCTGAATACCTAGCGCGCCTCACGGTGGAGCGCCGGGGAGCTTGCTCGCTGGTTTGAAGTCGGCGGCGATCAAGGCTTCTGAGATCTGTTCGGCGATCCAGGCTCGCCGCCGTTCGGTCATGCGGCTGGCAATCGCGGCAATGCTGACCGCGGCGTAGCCGCCATGCGGCAACTCGAACGCCATGCCTACGCCCCCCACCCCTTCAGCCACCAAACCCACCGTCGACGAAAACCCATGCTTGCGATTCAGCGCGGCAAGATGCCGCAACTTGCTCAAACTCAAGTGTCTGGGCTCGAATTCCGGACGATGCCGCTTGTAGAGCGATTCGATGTCGTCATCCGGCAGGCGTGAAAGGAGCGTCATCCCCGCTGAACCGATGCCGAGCACCCGCATGCCGCCGATTTGCAGCACCAAAGCCTTGATCGGATACGACCCCTCCTCGTAATGCAGGCAGTGCGCGTAGTCGCCACTGCGTACAACAAGAAAAACCGTATCTTCAGTAAGCGCCGCCAGGCGCTGCATCATTGGCGCGCAGGTCTCGACCAGTGGCGCGCTCGACATGGCAGCCAGCCCTAATTGCATTGACTGCAGACCGAGTCGATAGAGCTTGCGCGCATCCCGCGACACAAATCCTGCTTGCACCAGCGTCGATACCAGCCGATAGGCCGTCGTGCGATCCAATTCCGATGTTTCCGACAATAAACGGATGCCAACGCCTTCGGGATGGCGAGCCGCCACCAGCTTGAGCAGCGCCAAGGCGCGCGTCACCGTCTGTGTGCCATGCACTGATTGAACCATCGCTTCTCCATTTATTCACATGTTGCACATTTAAAAAGTATTTGTTTGCTATGTGAATTCCTGACGTGGAAACTGAATTTATAGCGCACACAACAACAACGGAGACAAAACATGCAACAAGCTCGGTTCATGGCACGCCTGGCGATGCTCACGCTGATAGCCGCCTCGACTGCAGGCACAGCGCACAGTGCCGAAAAAGGCGCTTATCCGGACAAACCCATTCGTCTCATCGTCGGCTACACCGCGGGCGGCGCATCGGATCTTATCGGGCGCGAGCTGGCGCAGGGCATATCAAAGCTCAACGGTCAGCCGATGATCGTCGAGAACAAGCCGGGCGTTGGGGGCATGCTCGGGTTGAGTGAAGTGGTTCGCAGCGCGCCCGACGGCTACACCCTTGGTGTTGCGGTGAGCGGCACGATGGTTACGGGGCCGCACCTGCAGAAGAACACGCCCTACGACCCGCTGAAGGATTTCTCGCCGGTCGGCATGGTCGCAAAGGCACCCATGGTGCTGTTGACCACACCCGGCTCTACCACCGATACGGTGGAAAAGATCCTGAAGCAGGCCAAGGCCCAGCCAGGTTCACTGATGTACGCGGCGGGCGCGCAGGCATTCGATCTCGCCATGAGGCTCTTCAACGCGCGTGCGGGTGTGGATATCGGTGCGGTGCCGTATCCGGGCGGCGCGCAAGCGGCCATCGATGTGATCGCCGGCCGCGTGCCCCTGATGGTGGACACGATCGGCGCCCAGCAGAACAACATCAAAAGCGGCAAGTTGAAAGCCGTGGCTGTGCTCGACAGCAAACGCTCTGCCGTGCTTCCTGACGTCCCGACGATCGCCGAAAGCGGCGTGCCGGGCTACGAGGCCGTCGGCTGGCTGGGCATCGTGGCGCCAAAGAATACGCCGCAAAACATTGTGGATACATTGAACGCGCAACTGCGCCAGACACTCTCGAACCCGGCATTGGCGCAAAAGCTGGTCACGTTGGGTTTCGAGCCGGATATCGACACCCCGAAGGCCTTCGCCAACGTCATCAATGAGCAATACCGCGTCTGGGGCGATGTGGCAAGGCAAGCGGGACTTGAACCGCAGTGACCCAGCCCCGCTCCACCACCCGCCACGACTCACCCGATACTCGACCAGGAATTTGCAGCATGCACAACCACACTCCTCGCAGCGCCGGCACCCCCGAATGGCGCGACGCTTTGCAGCAAGCGCTACCCGATGCCAACGTGCCCACCTTGCTCATGGTGCTGGTTCACCTCACGGGCGATCGCAAATGGCTCGCGCCACGCTATCAGTGCTCCTACATTCGCGGCATCGATGACAACGATTCGGGTGGACTGGAAGACGCCGTGCGAAGCGAAATCTGCGCGGCGGCGTGCGATGCGATCGTGGCGTGGAAAGCGGGTCGCCCACCTGCACTGAACGCACCGGATGCCGCCACTTTGGTGGAAATGCTCAGCTTAAGTGTGGGCGAAAAGATTCCCGACGCATACGGAAAAATGATCGCCGCAGGCTTGGGGCAGGATCCGGAGCTCGCGATCGAACAGAACGGCGCATTCGAGGTGCCCAAGGGCTACTGCGCCGTCATCATCGGCGCCGGGGTGGCGGGATTGTGCGCGGCCATCCGCTTCAAGGGTGCAGGCATCCCTTTCACGCTGATCGAGAAGAACAACGACGTCGGCGGCACCTGGTACGAGAATCGGTACCCGGGGGCCGGCGTCGATACGCCCAACCACATCTACTCCTATTCCTTCGCCAAACAGGACTGGACGCGATATTTTGCGCTGCGTGAGGAAATTCAAACGTATTTCGAAGACGTGGCGACGCGCTTCGGGGTGCGGTCTCACATCCGTTTCAATACCCAGGTCGAATCCGCCCGCTACAACGAAGACACGCGGCGCTGGGCTGTAAACATTCAGGCCGCGTCGGGCGATACGGAAACGCTGCAATGCGACGTGCTCATCAGCGCGGTCGGCTTGCTCAACGTACCGAAGATGCCCGCCATCGAGGGGCTCGAGCGCTTTACCGGTGCCTGCTTTCACACCGCGCGCTGGCCGCAGGACTTCGACGTCACCGGCAAGCGGGTGGCCGTAATCGGCAACGGCGCAAGTGCCATGCAGGTGGTCCCTGCCATCGTCGACCGCGTGCCTGCACTCACGGTATTTCAACGATCAAAACAATGGGCCGCGCCATTCGATAAATTCCAGAAGCCGGTACCCCTCAACGCGCGCTTTCTGCTGCGTGAGGTGCCCTTCTACCAGGAATGGTACCGGCAGCGGCTCGCCTACATCTTCAACGACCGTATCCACGCCTCGCTGCAAAAGGATCCTGAGTGGCCCCATCCCGAACGCGCGATCAATAAAACCAACGATCGGCATCGCGCCTATTTTACCGATTACATCAAGGCCCAGCTCGGCCCCCGGCAAGACCTGCTGCCCGATGTGCTTCCCGACTATCCACCGTTCGGCAAACGCATGCTGATGGACAACGGCTGGTATCGAACCATGGCGCGCGACCATGTGCATCTGGTGACCGGCAGCGTGACCCGAATCGAAGGAGACACCTTGATCACGGATTCCGGTGATCGCCATCAGGCCGACGCACTGATCATCGCGACCGGATTCGATGCCATCAACATGCTCGCCTCATTCAAGTTATATGGCCGAGGGGGACGATCTGTCCGCCAAGCCTGGGATGAGAATGGCGCCGAGGCCTTCATGGGCGTGGCCATTCCCGGCTTCCCCAATTTCTTCATGCTCGCCGGACCCAATACCGCGCTTGGACACGGTGGCAGCGTGGTGACGCTGCTCGAAACGCAAGTGAGCTACGTGCTGAACATGCTGCGCCAGGCGATGCACCAAGGCGGTCCGGGCTTTGAATTGGAGGTGCGACGCGACCGTCACGATGCCTTCAACACACGGGTGCAAGCCGCACACGAGCGCATGATCTGGACGCACACGGGCATGAGCAATTGGTATCGCAACGCTCAGGGCCGCATCGTGGCCACCACGCCATTTCGCAACGACGACTATTGGCACATGGCGCGCCGCGCCAGCCTCGACGACTATGTCCTCGAACCTGCACGCTTAGCCCCGCGCGATGCGTCCCTGGAGACCAGCGCATGAAGGCATCGCAACGCACGCTTCCTCCCGGTCCCCACCTGCTCAGCGGCCTACGCATTCTCGATCTCGGCACGATGGTCGCAGGTCCGATCGCTTGCACACTCTTCGGCGATTTCGGTGCCGAAGTCGTCAAGGTCGAGGTGCCTGAGCGCGGCGACACGGTGCGGGATCTCGGACCCTTTGTCGATGATGAATGCTTGTACTGGCAGGTCGAAGGTCGAAACAAGAAATCCATCACACTCAACCTGCGTGAGCCAGAGGGCCAGCGACTGCTGTGCAAACTGATCGAGCGGGTCGACGCCGTGGTCGAGAATTTCCGACCCGGCACGCTGGAATCCTGGGGGCTGGGCTTCGATGTGCTGCGCAAACACAATCCCGGGCTCATTCTCTTGCGGGTATCGGGCTTCGGGCAAACCGGTCCGTACCGCACCCGGGCAGGCTACGACCGCATCGGACTGGCCTTTGGCGGGCTGATGGGCATCACAGGTTATCCCGATCGGCCTCCGGTGCGCATCGGTACATCCACCGCCGATTACCAGACCGGTCTGCTGGGTGCATTTTCGCTGATGATGGCGATCTACCATCGCGACGTGATGGGCGGCGAAGGACAGGAAATCGATCTGTCCATGTACGAATCCGTCATCCGCTTCACCGAAGTGCTCGTGCCGGAATACGACCGGCTCGGCGTCATTCGCGAGCGCCGCGGCAACAAGCATTTTGCGGCCGCACCCGGCGAGCACTTCCTTACCAGCAGTGGCCGTTACGTCATTCTCACCATCTCGGCCGACGCCGGTTTTAAACGCCTCTGTCATGCGATGGAAAGGCCCGAACTGGCCGAGGATGCGCGCTACCTGACGCATACCTCGCGTTGGCGCCATGTGGACGAACTGAATCGCATCCTGGCCGAGTGGATCCTCGCGCAACCCGAGGATCTGTTGCGCAGCAAGCTGGACGACGCCAAGCTGGCCTATTCTTTCATCTACAGCATCGAAGACATCATGAACGACCCGCATTACAAGGCGCGTGAGAGCATCGCCACGGTTGAACATCCCCGGATCGGCCCCGTGAAAATGGCAGGCGTATTCCCGCGCTTTGCTGGACGCGCGGCCAAGCCCATCACACCTGCGCCCGATCTGGGTGAACACAACGCCGAGATTTACGGTGAGTGGCTGGGGCTTTCGGCCGCGGAACTGGATGCGTTGCGCGGTCGAGGCGTGTTATGAGCATTCGAGCCGCTCGCGCGGTGGTGCTCGGCGGTGGCGGCGTAAGCGGAATCGCCTGGACCTTCGGCGTGCTCGCCGGGGTCGCGCGGCTAGGCATCGATCTGCGCCACGCAGACTGCTTCATCGGCACCTCGGCCGGCGCCGTGGTGGGCACCCACCTGGCACATGGCACCGATCTTGAGGCGCTGCTACAAAATCAGCTACATCCCCCACCGGACGCCGTTGAGATATTCAGAGCTTATTCGCAGGCCAACTCGGCCCGCCTGAACCGCGACCTGTTCGACAAGGTAGGCGGAAATCTGACCGCGGCAAGAAAGCGCATCGGAGCCTACGCATTGAGAACCGAAACGCCTTCGCTACCCGAGCGATCGGCCATCATCGCCAAGCGGCTGGGCCGCGACGATTGGCCGCAGAAAGCGCTCCATCTGGCTGCCGTCGACACCGCCACCGGAGAACGACGGGTCCTCGACCGCAACGATTCCATTGGGCTCGTCGATGCCGTTGCAGCAAGCTGCGCCGTGCCTGGCACGTGGCCGGCCGTCCCCGTCGGCGGCACTCACTATATGGACGGCGGCGTGTATTCCACCACCAATGCGGACATCGCGCATGACTGCCGCGAGGTCATTATCCTCGCGCCGTTTGGCTACGATGACGACAACCCCATCGCGGGACATTTGCGCGCCGAGACTGAGACGCTTCGCGCACGGGGTGCACGGGTGTACGTCGTGACGCCGGACCGTGATGCCGCAAATGCCATTGGCGATAACGTCCTCGATCCGGCACGCGTGCCATACGCAGCGGAAGCAGGCGTGCGAATGGCCGGAAAAGTGGCGTATCAATTGCGAGAAGAACGCGTAATTGGCTGAGGTTCGGATGCACGTTGGCGATCAGCGCGCATCCTTCATACCGAGCATCCCATGCTGCGTGAGACCGTCTCCGCACAGGTCGTGACATCAGGCGCGAACGCCTTCATCTGCTTCGGCGACAACCGTTCGAGCGGCCCCGATATCCCGACGGCGGCGACCACATGCCCAAGACTGTTGAAGATCGGCACGGCAACGCCGCCCACGCCCGCGCGCCACTCGCCCCGATTGATGGCATATCCCAGCCGCACTGCTTTCTTGAGGTCGTTTCGAATGGCGGCAACGGTGGTCAACGTGGCTGGCGTGTGCTGGACGAGCTCGCCCGCATACCGCTCCAGATAACTCTCTGGCTGGTACGCCAGCAGCGCCTTCCCCGTGGCGACGGCATATGCCGGCCCGCGCCCCCCGACCATCGAGTACGCACGAATGGGCTGTGCGCTGTCGATTTTCTCGATATACACCACATCGAGGCCGTCGAGCACGGAAAGATGGACCGTTTCGCCGGTCTTGTCGGCCAGGATCCGCATCGCCGGCAGCGCCAGCCGGCGTACGTCGACCTGAGCGAGTTGGCGCCCTGCCATTTCGAACAAGCGTACCGACCCGCGATACCACCCCGTCTCCTCATCCTTGACGACATAGCCGGCGTGAATCAGGGTTTGCAGGGTGCGGTGCGTGTTGCTGCGTGTCAGCCCCACCCGCGCCGCGAGTTCATCGATGGTTCTGGGCTGGCGTTCGACGTCGGTTACGGCCTCGAGCACCATGAGACCCTTGAGCAAGGTTTTATCCATGGTGTGTCCTCTATTCGGGAGATGGGCGATAGTAACGCACGCAACCGGGGCCGATCGCCTGACGCTAACCGCTCGAGCGGTCCCATAAATTGGGCACATCCGCGGACGAATATCCCGAGATGAAGGGCTTGGCCACCCCCGTGGCAGGATCGTAGACGTGCCGTGCGATCGCGCCGATATTGCCGCCGTAAAGGTGCACGCTGATGGAGGTGCGATCCGCAAAGGCATTGGCGACCTGATGCACGTCGCCCTCCGCCGGCAGCAGGATATCCACGTCGCCAGGCTCCAGGCGGGTCAACGCGCCTTGCGCCTCGAACCCCTGACCGCGGCGGACGAATCGCTGTCCGGTTTCTGCGCCGCGCAGCATGCCGACGTATCCCCAGACACCATGATCGTGCACAGGCGTGCGCTGCCCCGGGCCCCATACGAAGCTGACCAACGAAAACCGCTCGAGCGGATCGCAGTGCAGAAGGTGCTGCTGATACCGATCAGGATCGGAACGCGTGCAGGATTCAGGCAACCAGTCATCGTGCGAAACGAGATCGGTAAACGCGGCCAGAAGCGCATCGCTCGGCATGGCGTGGGCAGGCGTGGCGTCCATCAGCTTGGTGGCCAACACCACGAACGCTCTGAGTCTTGTGATATTCATCATTCCGCTCCACCGATGCCTAATCGATACGCACCAATACGCGCCCTTGAGGCAAACGCCCGGCCAGGAGCGGCTCAGCTTGCGCTGCGGCATCTTCCAGACCGACTTCCTGCGCCATGGTGTCGATGATCTCGGCAGGCAGGCTTCGGACAAGTTCGTCCCAGGCCTGTTGCCGCACGGGCATTGGCGCATAGACGCTATCGATGCCGGCAAGGGTGACGCCACGGAGAATGAAGGGGGCCACCGAACCGGGAAAATCCATGCCTTGCGCCAGCCCACACGCCGCTGCCACACCGCCGTACTTCATGGCGGCGCACGCATTGGCCAGAGTATAGCTGCCCACACTATCGACCACGCCTGCCCACGCCTCCTTTTGGAGGGGCTTGCCCGCCTCGCTCAGGGTGGCGCGATTCACGATCCGATGCGCGCCCAGCGACAGCAATCGCTCGTGCGCATCGCTGCGCCCGGTGGACGCGACGACCTCATAGCCACGGCGTGCAAGCAAGGTGATGGCTGTGCTGCCCACGCCGCCATTCGCTCCGGTAACGAGAACCGGTCCCCGTTCGGGCGTCAGACCCAGTTGCTCCAGCCGCAGCACGCAAAGCATTGCCGTATAGCCCGCCGTCCCGAGGATCATTGCACGGCGCGCATCCATCCCTTCCGGCAGACGCTGCAGCCATTGCGCGGGCACGCACGCGCGTTGGGCCATACCGCCCCAATGCGTTTCGCCGACGCCCCAACCATTGAGCAATACCGCGTCGCCTACCTTGAAGGCAGGTGCGGACGACGCTTCCACCACGCCTGCGAAATCGATGCCGGGCACCATCGGAAATTGGCGCACGACGGGCGCACGACCCGTGATGGCGAGCGCATCCTTGTAGTTGAGGGTGCTGTATTGCACGCGCACGGTTACATCGCCCTGCGGCAAGCGGTCATCATCGACCTCCGTGACGGTGGCCTGGGTGACCTTGTCTTGTTGGGTCAACAGCAATGCTTTGAACATGTTCGTCCTTTGAATGTGAAGCGCTCAGGCGCCCTTGAATTGCGGCGGGCGCTTCTGCTTGAAGCTCGCCAGCCCTTCCTGGAAATCCGCGCTGCGAAACACGCGCTCGTTTTCGCGCCACGCATGGCCGGCCGTTTCGACCGGGCTCCGCGGAATCGTGGCTGCGGCCATCCGCTTGAGCATGCCCATCACCAACGGTGCGTTGCCGGCCAGGCGGCGCGCCATGACCATGGCGGCATCCACGTGCTGCCCGGGCGGCACGATGCGGTTGGCAAAGCCCACCTGATAAGCCCGCTCAGCACTAATGGTCTCGCCCAGCAGCATCAACTCCATGGCGATCTTGTGCGGCACGCGCGCCGCGAGCGACGCGATCATCCCGCCGGCAAATCCCAGTTTCGCTTCCGGGTAAGTGAACTTGGCGTCTTCGGTCACCACACACAGATCGCACATCAGCACGAGCACGATAGCCCCACCCACGCACCAGCCACTGACGGCGGCGATTAGCGGCTTGTCCAATGCGACCCCAACGCCCGGCGTGAAACTGCGATAGTCCGGCGGCGCCTCCGAATGCATGTCCTTGCCCGCGGAAAACGCCTTGCTGCCCGTGCCGGTCAGAATTCCCACACGGTCAACCTCGCTGTCGTTCAGGCGCCTGAACGCGCGCGCCAATCCGGCCTCCACCTCGGGCCCGATCGCATTCATGCGGTCCGGCCGATTGATGGAGATGATTGCAACGCCTTCGCGAGATTCGTAGGTGACGGCCTCGGTGCCGCCATCGTTGACGGTATCGTTCATGAAAGTTCTCCTATGATTTGCCTGAGCTGTTGCTTCAGTACCTTGCCATTGGGCGCCACCGGCAATGCCGCCACAAACACAAAACGCGTGGGTCGCTTGTAAGGCGAGAGCCGCGTCTTCAAGTAGTCCTGCAAGGCGGCGACCAGGGTGTGCGCCTCACCGACGGGTTCGATCACGGCCACGATTTCTTCGTTGCCCTCGATCGCACATCCGATCACGGCAGCGAGTCGCACGCCGGCGTGGCTGTTCAACGCCATTTCCACTTCAAGCGGTGACACATTGAAGCCTGACCGGATGATCAGGTCCTTGGTGCGGCCCTCGATCTGCACGCGCCCGTCACGATCCTGGCGAGCCAGGTCCTCGGTATTGAACCAACCGTCGGGGCGGAACGCGCGCGCTGTCTGCTCAGGCGCGCGGTAATACCCGTTTGCCACATGCGGCCCTCGCACCCAGAGCTCGCCCGTGTCACCGGGCTTGACAGGTTTTCCTTGCGCATCCTGGATGCGGATGTCCACCCCCGGCGTGGGCGGGCCCACACTGCAATCGGCGACGTCCTCATCGAGGCGCGTCCAGCACGTACCCGACGCTTCCGTCAGCCCATATCCATTGTGTAGCGGCATCCCGAACGCCGCCTCGACTCTGTTTTTGAGCGACGGATCGAGCGGCGCCCCGCCTACCGCGATGAAGCGCAGCGATGGCCCTGGCCTCCCCGTCACGGGCGCGTCCTGAATCAGCCGCGCGAACATGGCTGGGGCCCCTTGAAGAATGGTGATGCCCTCCTCACGTAACGCCGCCAGGCAATGCGCTGCCGCAAAGCGCGCCACCAACCGCAGGTGCGCCCCGGATGACAAGGCCCCGATCAGCCCGGAGGACAGTCCCATCACATGGGTGATCGGCAACACGCCGTAAACCCGATCGTTGGGCGTGACGCGGCGCAACGTCTGCATGGTGTGACCGATGTGCAGGAGATTGCCATGGGTCAGCATCACACCCTTTGGCGTGCCGGTGCTGCCCGTGGTGTAGATCAGGGCGGCGACCTGCCGGCTCGATTTTTTGTGCACAGCTTCGGTCGCCACCTCGCCCAGAGGCCCAAGTGCCACTGGTCCGAAGGGCGTCGTCACTGGCTCGGCCCTGTGTCGGTCGGCGTGAGCCGCCGCATCGGGCGAATGATCGAGGACGAAGACGGTGCGCCGCGGTTGCGCAAGCGCGAGGATTCCGTCCACCTCGGCCGGTGCGCGACGCGCGTTCTCCAGCACCGCCCAGGCATCCAGCCGCCCGGCGGCGAGAATCAAAGCCGCCAGTGCCAGACTGTTCTCCCCAACCAGTGCAACGCGGTCGCCGGCACGGATGCCCCAATCTTGAAGCGCGCGTCTCGCCTGCTCAACCTGCGCATGCAACTGCGCGTAGGTCCAGGTCGTCTCGCCTGACGAGAGTGCAGGGGCATGTGGAGTACTTTGCACCCAGTTGGAGATGCAATCGGCCAGTCGGCTCGCCATGATGGTCTCCACGATCACTGCGGCTTGATGCCGGCCTGATCGACGATTCCTTTCCACCGCCCCATCTCTGCATCCACATATTGCTTGAACTGCGCGGGCGATGTGCCTACCGGTTCCGCACCCAGCGATGTCAGCACGCGCTTCACCTCGTCCGTCTTCAGCATGCTCGCGATTTCTTCGCTGATCCGTGCCATGACCGCGGGCGAAGTGCCTGCCGGTGCCCAGATGCCGTACCACGCCGTCACGTCGTAGGCAGGCAGCGTCTCGCCGATCGCGGGCACATCCGGAAGAAACGAAGAGCGCTTGGGCGTCGTCACGCCCAACGCCCTCACCTGACCCGACGTAATGAATGGCAGTGCCTCATTGGCGAAAAGCACCTGCGCCTGCCCGCCGATCACCGATTGAATGGCTTCCGCGCCGCTCTTGAACGGCACATTGACGATCTGTGTGCCGGAAAGGATCCTGAACAGCTCGCATGACAGATACGGCGACGAGCCAATGCCCGACGTGGCGCAACTCAAGCTCTCAGGCTTGTCCTTGGCGAGCTTGACGAGCTCACCCACGGTTCTAGCCGGCACTTTGGTGTTGACGGCAAGATAATTGGGCACCGACACCACCTGGGATACCGGCGCGAGATCGCGCCGCAAATCGTAGAGCGGATCCTTATAAAAATAGTTATTGAGCACATTGGAGATGCTGCCCAGCAGCAACGTGTAGCCGTCGGGCTCGGCGCGGGCTACGAATTGCGAGCCCAGCATGCTGCCGGCCCCAGGCTTGTTTTCCACGACGACGGTCTGTTTGAGCGCCACAGACAAACGTGCGGCGACGATCCGCCCGAGCGTGTCCGACGCCCCACCTGCACCGTAGGGGACAATCATTCGGATCGGCTTGTCGGCCGGCCAGGCGGCCACACCCACGGCAGGAAGAACAGCTGCCGCGGCGATCGCCGCCCAGGCGACGACGGCACCGACGCATTGCGTGGTGGATTTGTTCATGTTTGTCTCCTCGCCGCCTTTCGTGATGTGAGGCGGTCATGGTTCACGATCGATTGACGGCCCCCAGGGCCGGTGTGCGATGTCCTGCCTCGCGTGATTTCAAAGAAGGCTGACGGCGCCTAGCGCTTGAACTGCCCGAATGCCTCGATCGCTCGTACCGAATACACATAAGCGGCGCCCGCGTTGAGTGCGACGGCCGTGCCCAGCGCCTCGCTGACCTCCTCGATCGTGGCGCCTGCTTTCTGCGCCGCGGCGGCATGCGACGAGATGCAGCCATCGCAGCGTGTGGTCACGGCCACGGCCAGCGCAATCAACTCTCGCGTTTTGGCATCCAGCGCAGTGCCCTTGCCCAAAGCGTCATTCAAACCACGGTAGGCGGTAACGACGGCGGGGTTGGTCTCGGCAAATGCACCGGCTGCCGAGCGCAAGTTGGCAAGTGTGTCTTCCCAATTGTTCATCATGGTGTTGTCTCCTCGTTTACTGCGTTGAATCGGAGCTCTGCAGTGCATGATCGTGGTGATCACGCGCGTGGATTGCAGAACCTCCGGTGAAATCAATGCTTCGGTCGCGGGGCAATCAGGCCACCGCCCGTCCTGGGCGGATGGGCGCGCAACGCGTCTTCGACAGGATCGGTGCCCCAACCTGGACGGTCAGGCACGATGAGGTGGCCATCTTCGTAAACAGGCGTATGCGTAAACAACGCGTCGTCCCACTCGAGACGATCGATGTCCGTCTCCATGATCCGAAAGTTGGGGACCGCTGCCGCAAAATGGGCATTCATCATCGTGCAGAGATGCCCATAGAAATTGTGAGGCGCGACATTGACCTCATGAATATCGGCCAGCTCCGCCATCTTCATGGATTGCCACACCCCGTTCCAGACGGTGTCGATAATGGCGACATCGACCGCTTGATGCGTCAGAAACGGCAGCAGTTCGCGCCCTCCGAATAGCGTTTCGCAGGAGCTGATCGGATGTGCGCTGTGATTGCGGATGTAGGCAAGCGCCGCCGGATTGTAGGAATCGATCTCAACCCAGAAAATGTCGAGATCGGCGATGGCCCGCAGCAGCTTCAGATAGCCTTCGGTCTTGGCGTTGAAATTGAAGTCGATGAGGATGTCCATGTCGGCACCGGCGCCATCGCGCAAGGCTTCGAGGTTATCGCGCACATTGCGGATGATGCGGCGATCCACGTTCAGTTCGGGAAAAAACGGCGCGGCAAACCCTGGGCGCCAGGCGTGCGCCGGTCCATCATCGAAAAGAAAAATATTCGTCTTCAAGGCGGTGAGTCCGCGCTCACGTGCCTCGGCGCCCATCGCCTTCACACCCGCCAGATCGGTGACGGCAGGCTTGAAATACTGTGGATGATTGATGCGCCACGCTGGGCAATGCGACCAGTACACCCGCAGTTTGTCGCGCACCTTGCCACCAAGCAATGCGTGACAAGGCACGCCGAGCTGTTTGGCGTGCGCATCGAGCAATGCGTTCTCGAGCGCGCCGATACCTTCGGCAACGACGCCGCCGGCGGCCGGCCGCGTGCGGCTGTAAACATCAGCGTAGAACGGGTTCTGGCCTGCAAAGGGCTGTCCGACGATCGTCTTCGACAGCTGTTCGATCACCGCCGTCACACCGGGCGAGCCGAAACCCTCGTCGTATTCGCTCCACCCCGTCACGCCTGCATCGGTGCTGACCTTCACGAAATGATAATTGCGCCATCCTGCGTCGCAGGACAACGTGTCGACTGCCGTGATTCGCATCGTCTTGTCTCCTCTTTATTATTAGTCCTATATGTTAGGACTTGTTTTCTTTAATATAGGACAGACAAATCTTATCGGAACATGGCGCTCGCGCAAAGCGAAAAATGCACTGAAAGGTGAACAATTATTCCTTTAGATTCAATGCTTTGCCGGAATAACACACGTACCGAAAGCGCGCTCGCGGCGCGCTTCGGATATGTGTCTTCCCTGTCATGCCAGGGCTGGCGGCCCGGCTCGAAACGAGGCTATGCCATCGCGCCTGGCGCTCGAACGCGTGCAGCCAACGCCTTGCGGTCGATTTTTCCGACGGCGTTCTCGGGCAGCCGATCGACCACATGGCACGCCGCAGGGACATAAATGCGGCCCAGGCGGGCCAGGACGAACGCCCGGATCGCGTCGAGATCCGGGCATCCGGTGCCACTCGGCACAATGAAAATCACGGGCACCTCACCCAGGTCGTCGTCTGCTGCGCCAACCACGCAACATGACGCCACGCCCGGCATCTCGACCACGGCGGCCTCGATCAGCGACGGCGAAATATTCTCGCCGCCGCGAATGATCACATCCTTGATGCGGCCGGTGATGTACAGATAGCCGTCGGCATCGAAACGGCCCAGGTCGCCGGTATGCAAGTAGCCGTCTGGCTGAATGCCCACAGCGGCCCCCGCGCCGAGATACGTCAGCATCAAGCTGTCGCCCGCGATGCAGATCTCGCCATCCGCCCCTGTCGGCGCGCGGGTGCCGTCCGGCAGCATCAGAACGACCGACTGGTTCGGCAGGACTGTCCCCACCGATCCCACCCGGCGCGCGTGTGGCGGGTTGAGCGTGCTGGTGCATGTGGCTTCCGACAGTCCGTACGACACGATTAGCGGACATCCCAAAAAATCTTCGATCTGGCGGTGCAAACGCTCGGTGATGGGCGCTGAGCCGCATCGGGCGAAACGCAACCGCGCCAGACTGGCTGCGCTGAAAGGCAGTTTGGCCATGCGGGCGTACATCGTGGGCACGCCGGTCAGCAAAGTGGGTTCGAACGTTTCGAGCAGTTCCGGCATGTCTTCCGCGCGGAAACGGCCTGCCAAAGCCACACACGCGCCCACCCAGAGCGGTGCGAAAAGCTGATTGTTCAGTGCGTTCGTGTGATGCAGCGGCATGACATGCAGCAGCCGATCCTGCGGTGCCAACGCGGTATGGGCCGCCACGCCGGTGGCGTTATTGAACACGCCTTGATGACTGAGCAACACGCCCTTGGGATGGCCGGTGCTGCCTGAGGTAAAAAGCAGCAGCGCCGGAGCCTCCGGTGCCAACTGCGGCACCTCGAACGAGCCCGCATCGGTATTGCCCAGCAGCTCGGCATGGTCGAGTACGGCCTGCGGCGCCAGGCCGCACCCTTCGGCAAGGGCCGCGTGTGCCGCATCGTGCACGAGCCAGCGCAGGCCGACGGCCGCCACGCGTCGCGCCGTTTCCTCGACGGCGATGCGCGGTTCGAGCGGACTCGGACACGCCCCGCACATCATGGCCCCCAGGATCACCACCACCTGATCGACAGACCGCTCCATCGCGATGGCCACATAGTCGCCTGGTGCGACGCCCCTCGCCTGCAATGCCTGCGCCATGGCGCGCGTGTGGCGGCGCAATTGGCCATACGTCAATGACACGGTTGCGGAAACGAGCGCAAGTCGATCCGCGCGCGCGGCGTGGTGCCACAGACGGTCGAATGCGGCAACGAGGGTGGTGTCGGGAAGCATGGTGGGTCCTATCGCAGCACGACGGCTGCGTCACGTTCGAACTGGCCGGCCGGATCGAGCTCGCGCAGTGCGTTGCGTTCGGCGTCCGTGGGCAACGCGGTGGGCTCGGCGCCCTCGACATCGAAGCTGAAGCCCGTCCGCGCGCGCACCTCGTCAAGACTTGCCTCGGGGTGCCACGATTGCAGCGCAAGCCGATCATCGCGCTTGACGAACACCGCGATCGGGGTGACCACGCCACTGAAACCACCCCATGACGTCCGAAAATCGAGTTTCTCGACAAAAGTGCGCCGCGAGTGCTCGGTGCGCCACGTGCACGCCCGCCTGGCTGTGGGCAGCATGACCGCCCCGCCGCCACCACCCGGCAAGCGCACTTTGGGCGCGTGCCAATCGCCGATGACGGAGTTGTTTGCACAGCCCTCACCATCGATCTGTGCCGCCCCGAGGAACGTGAGATCCATTCGTCCGCGCGTGCACAAATCATAAAAATCTTCATTGGCGAAGATCGAGGCCGAGTGCTCGGCCAGTACGGGATCCGAACTGGAAAGCGGGATGTGCGATGGGCGCGGATCGACGCCACCCGCCACGTTAATGTAGATGAAGTCCCAGTCGTATGCTTTCTTGGCCAGCAGACAGGCCAACATCGGCGGCGTCGAGTTCACACCGCTGAATGTGATCTCGTTGGGTCGAATGAACCGGGCCAGGTTTGTGACCACATAGGAAAAGGGCGACCAGGATTCAGACATGGGCGGCCTCACGCGTTTCCGGGGCATCCGCCAGATGAGCCTCAAGCGATTGCGTGGTGTCCATGTAGCGCTCCACCGCGGGATAATCGATCGCATAGTCGGGCCAGCACGACCCCGGCCATGCGCCGTTGGGCACCACCGCGTAGGCCTGCATCATGAAATACGGGACCAGCGTGGCCTCGGGCTGCTCCACGAACACGGTGTTTTCAACGACCCGTTCCGCTACCACCAGAACGCTGCGCGCCGCACGCGACATGATGCGATCCCAGTGATGCGTGCCCTTGACGCGTACGTTACCGGCCGCGTCCACTTCGGACGCATGGATCACGGCGAAATCGGGCTGGATGGCGGGAATCACCCACGTCCGCTCACCGCTGCCATAGGGATCGTCCAGACAGTGCCACCCGTTGATCGCCGGCACATCGCTGCCGTGAATCCCGCCGCAAGGCATGAAGGGCACGCCGAAAGCCGCGGCCCGCAGGCCGGCGGTCAGCGTGGCACAGGCGTGCTCTTCCAGCGCGATGGCCTGGCTTTCGACCGCCTTGCGATACCAGGGCGCAAGTCCGAAGTTGCCTTCCATGGCCACGATGCCGGCTCGCGCACGCCGCAGCACACCGGCACGGCACAGGATGTCGACGTCGTAGCCCGGCGATTGCTTGATGAGCTCGATGCCGCGCCGTTGCTGGCGAATGAGCTCCCGCACGAAAGCGAATGGCCCGCGATGCAGGAAGCTGCCGCCCAGTGCAACTGATGCCCCGTCAGGCACCAGGGCCGTCAATTCGGAAAGGCTTAAGTGCTTGTGCGCACCGTTGAAACCGGAACTCATGCTGTCTCCTTATTTTGATTTGAGTGCCCCTGTGGACGAGATGCCTCAAGGTATCCCGCAATGCGCTGCTTCAGGCCAGGCCGTGCCGCCGAACGCACGAGGTCGGCCAGATCATCATTGGCCATGGCCGGCGCGATCACCCGATAAAGGTGTTCCCGCACCGCCATCGGCAATGCGCGGGCCGTATCGCCGGCCTCTTGCACCACCGCCTGCCAGGCGTCTTGCGAACACACGCGCGATAGAAACCCGTCCTGCAGCGCTTGTGTGGCCGTGAACGTTTGCGCTGCCTCGAGCACTTCGCGTGCGCGATGCGCGCCCACAAGGGCGGCGTAGCGCCGCGTACCAAGCATCAGGCCGAACTTCAAGCCCGGCATCCGGAAGCTTGCCGTGTCTGTGCCCACTCGTACCTTGCACGCCGCGACGAGATCCACGCCGGCGCCAAAGTTGCGCCCATGCGCCAGCGCGACCGTAAGACACGGGCTGTGGGCAAGCGCCTGCAACAACATCTCGATGCGCACGAAACGCAGCAGAAGATCGCCTTCGCTGTCCGTATCGACGCCCGCAAAATCGAAACCGGCACTGAAGTTTTTGCCCTCGCCGCGCAGCACAATCACATCGGCGGCGTCGGCTTCGGCCTGTGCGACCGCATTCAGGAGCGCTTCGACCAACTCGGCCGACAAAGCATTCATCTTGTCGGGACGGCCGAGCGTCAAAGTGTGCACCCCATCGCGGCGCTCGATATGCACGACGCTGCTCATACCTGCTCCTCAGGCGAGAGATTCAGGGTACCGAGCACCTCCTCGTTATGCTCGCCCAGGCCGGGTGGCGCGCGACGTATGGTGGCCGATTGACCGTCGAATCGGAGGGGGGAAGCAAACGTGCTCGTGGTGGCGCCATTGGGCAAGGTGAGCGGCTGCACCCACTGCATGTGATCGACCTGCGGGTCCACCAGTACCTGCGAGTACGCATTGATTGGCGCGCAGGGCACGCCGGCATCGCGAAACCGGGTGAGCCACACCGCGGCGGGCTCTTTCATGAACACCGCCTCAAGCATCTCCTTCAGCGCTACCTGATGTTGCGCGCGCAGGCTGGTCGTGAGAAAACGCGCATCGGCAAACAGATCCTCGCGGTCCACGACGCGGCACACTGCTTTGAACAACGCATTGTTACCCGCCGCCATGCCGAAATAACCGTCCTCGCAACGGAACGCCTGATAAGGCGCATTGCGCGGATGGGCCGAGCCCAGCTTGACGGGATCCTTGCCGCTGCCGAAAAACTCAGAGGTTTGCAGGGCCGCAATGCCCAGCGTGGCGCCCAGCATCGGCACATCGATATGAGTGCCTTGTCCCGACACCTGCGTGGCGCGCAAGGCAGACGCGATGGCGAACGCACCGTACAGCCCGGCCGAAAAATCGGCCAACGGTACGCCGCACTTCACCGGCTCACCGCCCGCTTCGCCCGTCACGCTCATGATGCCGCTCATTGCCTGGATGGTGAGATCGAACCCGCCCTCTTGCGCGCGCGGTCCGGACTGCCCATACGCCGAAATCGAACAGTAGATAAGTTTCGGGTTGATGGCGCGCAATGCCTCATAACCCAAGCCGAGACGCTCCATTACGCCTGGACGGTTGTTTTCCACCAGGACATCCGCATCGCGAACCAAAGCGCGCACCCGTGCGACGTCTGCGGGGTCCTTCAGATTCAGCGTGACCGAGCGCTTGTTGCGATTGAGCGAGGCGAAGTTTTCGCTGTACCCCCCGTTCAGTGGCGGCCAGGCGCGCAGCGTATCTCCACCTTCAGGATGCTCGATCTTGATCACGTCGGCGCCCATGTCGGCGAGCAGCATGCCGCAAAACGGACCTGCTGCGACGTTGCAGATTTCGAGGACGGTAACGCCGGTAAGTGCGGCCTGAGGATTCATATTGCGATGTACTCCGATCTGGTTTTTCAGACGTCAGACGTCTTTTCTGTTGACCAGCATAGCACCGTGTGAAATGCTATGTAAATCAGGATTTGAATTACCTGTCCTATTTTTTAGGACTCACAAAAAGCCGACCGACGGGCCTTCGTCCGATCGATATACGGCGATGAACACCGAGGAGACTGCGATGAAAAGATTGCTGCGAATTGCCGCATTGGGCGTGCTGGGCGCAATAGCGAGCACTGGCGCCATGGCCCAACAATGGCCCACGAAACCCGTGCGCATGGTCGTCCCCTTCCCGCCCGGCGGTGCCACGGACAACGCAGCACGCATCTACGCCCAGCATCTCGGCGATGCGATCGGTGGCACGGTCGTCGTCGAGAATCGGGCCGGCGCGGGCGGGGAAATCGGTGCGGAATATGTCGCGAAGGCGGCACCGGACGGCTATACGCTGTTGATGGGCGCGGTCGGCAGTCATGCCATCCACGCCGCGATGCCGGATAAGCCCGGCTACGACTTCGCCACGGCATTCGAAGGCGTATCAATGGCGACGAGCATGCCGATGGCGCTGGCGGTGAATGCAAACGTTGCGGCAACCGATGTGCAATCGTTCATTGCGCTGGCCAGGACAAAGCCTTCGAAATTGTCATTCGGCTCCGCCGGCCCGGGCACTTCGCAACAGATGGCAGAGGAGCTGTTTCAAGCCACCACGCAAACCAAACTGCTGCATGTGCCCTATCGCGGTAGCGGCCCGGCAATTACCGATCTGCTGGGCGGGCAAATCGACGCGGTGATCGAAACCCTGCCCGCACTGCTGCCGCATGTCGCGACGGGCAAAATCAGGCTATTGGGCGTCACAACCTCAAAGCGGGCAACTGCGCTTCCCGAGCTGGCGACGTTTCAAGAACAGGGCGTGAAGAACTACGATGTGGCCACCGCGTACGCCTTGCTGGCGCCTGCCGGAACGGCCAGGGAGATCGTCGACAAGCTCTCCATGGGCATGCGCCAGTCCGCCGCTCTCCCAGCCGTTCAACAAGGCACGCAAAAGCTTGGGGCCGATGCGATCGCCACGACGCCTGCCGACACCAGACGCATTCTCGATGCCGAAATAAAAAAATGGGCTGAAGTCGTTCGCGTGTCGTCCGAAAATACCCAGGCCATTGCCGCAAGCCGTTGAGTCGGCATGCGCAGCCCTTGCAGGTCAGCGCCCCACACACTCATCTATATGATTGACATGTGCATATCACTTAAAGGAATATGCATTACCGATCATGCCCGGGTTGGAACATAACGACGACTGCCGCATCGCAGGATGACGGCATGAGGAGACATCGATGAATGCATTTACGCCGAACGATATCGGCAGACGCCGTATGCTCAAGCTGAGCACCTCTGCCTTGGCTGTTGCCGGCTTTGGGATGACGCGAGGGGCTACCGCAGCCACGGCGCCGTCCGAGGTATCAACGGCCGCGAGCAAGGCCGGCGCCGGTGCGAACGGTGCCAAGCCGCTTCCCGGCTACGCAGATTGGAAAGATGCGAACAGCATGATCGTGCACAGTGCGAACACGATCGAAACGAAGCGGAAAGCGCTGGGCAGTAGCGTCATCACGTCGTCGGATCGTTTGTACGTGCGCAACAACTTGCCACCGCCCGCTGCATCGATACTCGAAGACCGCGATGGATGGGTCATCGAGATTGCAGGCGTGAAGACGCCGACCTCGATGACCGTGGCGGATCTGAAGCGCATCGGGGTTGAGAGCGTCGCAATGGTGCTGCAATGCTCGGGCAACGGTCGGGGCTATTTTCCCGACAAACCTAGCGGCACGCCCTGGCAGGTTGGCGCCGCGGGTTGTGTGATCTGGAGCGGGGTTCTGGTGCGCGATCTTGTGGCGCTCCAGGGCGGCATTGCGGCCGGCATGCAGTTCATGACCGGCACGGGTGGCGAGACGTTGCCTGAAGGACTCGACCCCAATGCCGTCATGGTCGAGCGTTCTGTGCCGAGCGACGCAATGCAGGACGCGCTGCTCGCCTGGGAAATGAACGGCAAACCCATCTCGCTTGCCCACGGCGGGCCGTTGCGCCTCATTGTCCCTGGGTACACCGGGGTCAACAGCGTCAAATACATCAAGCGGTTGGCGTTCACCGAGAAAGAAAGCCCCGCCGCCATCCAACAGACCGGCTATCGGCTGGCCCCCAAAGGCCAGAAAGGCAATCCCGATCAGCCATCCGTATGGAAGATGGGTGTGAAGTCGTGGATCAACTCGCCGGATGGCAAGTCGGCGCCTATGAAGGCAGGCAAGGCCGTCGTGGAAGGCGTGGCCTTCGGCGGGATGAACGGCATCAAGCAGGTGGAGGTGTCGATCGACGGCGGCGCATCGTGGCGTCAAGCGCGCCTGGTCGGGCCAGATCTGGGTCGTTACGCGTGGCGGCAGTTTTCGCTTCCCGTGGAATTGGCTGCCGGGGAACACACGCTGATGTCCAGAGCGACGGATACCGAGGGCAACGTTCAGGCAGAACAACGTCCCGAGAATGCAGGCGGCTATATCAACACAAGCTGGCGCGACCATGCGCTCACCGTTACCGTTCCTGCGTGAAGAGATAAAACGACATATGTTAAACCTGAGCGGATCGACAGTTTACGGACGACGCGCACGGCGAGGGACGTCCGTGCGTCTGGCCGTCGCAATCACATTTTCAATAGCAAGCTTCAGCATCTTCGCTGAAACGCCGACGCCAGAAATGATGGATGCCGGCCGCCAGCTTTTTCACAAGGCCGTGCCGGCATGCGCGCTGTGCCATACCTTGGCAGACGCGCAGTCGACCGGTGCCATCGGCCCGGTGCTCGATGAAATCAAGCCGGATGCCGCCCGGGTCGAGACGGCGATTCGTCAGGGGATCGGGCAGATGCCCGCGTACTCAACCTTGTCCGAGCAGGACATCAAGACGCTCTCGACGTATGTATCGCGGGCCGCCGCAGGGGGATAAACGTCGGCATCCGAATTGTGGAGTGCAGTCGGCCCGATTCCGTGTCTTCAGGCTTCGCATAGCAAGGTGTCCGCGATATCCAGCATTGCACGCAGACGGTCCATATGCCGCAAATCGCGGTGATAACCCACCCAAATATCCCGGTTTGGCGGCGGCGACTGCATGTCTATGCGATGCAGGCCCGGTGTTGCATCGCCGAGCGGCCTGGGCAATACCGCGATCCCCATGCCTCGGGCGCACATCTGCGCTTGAACGCCTCGGCTCGTGCTGGTAAAGACGCGCCGTGATGTTGGAAACCTGTCCAGCAGCCACGCGACATCCGGAAAATGGGATTGTGCCGTGTTCATCAGAATGAGGCCAACTGCGCCGGGATAATCTTTTACCCCCTGCACGTTTTCAGAAGAGCCGTAGAGGCCGTACGGAACACTCATGATTCTGCGTTGAACAATATCGGGTTCGGTGAACGGAACGATTCGAAAGGCGACGTCGGCATCCCGACGCGACAGGTCGAGCAGCTTGTAGCTGGCGATCAACTCCGGCACCACCGCGGGATGACGGCGCGTGAGTTCGCCCAGGACGGGTGCCAATACATAGCTCGCGAACCACTCTGCTGAAGAGATTCGCAGTATCCCTTCCAGACGCTCATGATTTCCCACCAATCGACGTTCCATGGATAGCGCGGCACTCTCCATGGATTCAGCGAGGCCAAACACGGCATCGCCCGCATTGGTAAGCACGAGCCCGTCGCTGGTACGCCGAAAGAGCGGCTGCTGCGCCTGGTCCTCGAGCACCCTAATGCGGCGGCCCACCGTGGGATGGCTCACGCCCAATGTTCTCGCAGCCTCGCCGAACGATCGGCTGCGAACCACGGCGAGGAAAATGCGAACGTCACTCCAATCCATGCGTCGACCACCGTTCAGAAATGTACGTTCAATATACAGAAGTGACAGTTCACAAACAATGCTGTTCGGATCAGCATCGTGGCGTCCTTTCGCGCGAGCTGGGACCGCGAGGGATTCGAGTCAATGCCGTCAATCCCGGCCTGATCGAAACCGAAGGCACGCATGCAACGGGCGCGATGGACTCGGACTTCAAGACCTGGAACGAAGGATTGACGCCACTCGGCCGAATCGGTCAGGTGCAGGACATCGCGCCGATCGTCTCATTTCTTGCGTCCGACGAGGCCCGCTGGATTACCGGCGAAATTATCCTGGGTATCGTCTCACCCGGTGTGCTGCTCGCCGGCAGTCCAATGCCGTCTTTCGGCGTCAGCCTGGGTCTGCGGGCCGCCAATGCGTCGCGCCCGCCTACGATGCAGATCGGTTTCACACCGGCGCGGCGTATCTCGCATGTTTCGCGCAACAGGCCATTGCACGCCGCAACGTATCCGCGGCAGGCCCGGATACAGTGCGAAATAAACTGGAGCGTTGGGGAAAGGCAGGTGCCGCACGTGATCGCCGGCCGCCACCGATTCCGGCAACGCCACGCCCCTTCCGGCGTGTCTGTCAGGCGCAGACGACATCGCGTTTGCGAACGCGCGCGTCATGATCCGTCCGATTTTCAGAAGCGGCAGTTCCGGCGAAAAAAAATAATCAACCACCCGAACATTACGAAATCGTAATGCGAACCTTCTTGACGCCCCACACCCCCACAAGACGATAATCGTGGTCGCGTTTCACAAATAAAGTGACGCAATATTCAAAAACCAATTAGGGGACAACGCTATGCGTCGAGTCGACTACCGTGACTTACTCGGTGGCGGATTGATCGTGCTTGCGGGTGCAAGCGCGATGTATCACTCGCTGACCGCATTCAGCCTCGGCACACTCTCAAGAATGGGGCCGGGTTACTTTCCTGCGATCGTAAGCGGCCTGTTGATACTGTGCGGGATCGTAATAATCATTCCTGCATTAATGCGTGCAGGCCCAATGCCAGTCATTGAATTCAGGCCGCTTATCTGGATCAGCCTTTCGACACTGGCATTCGCATTAATGCTCGTTCCCTTCGGATTAATTCCCGCGATTCTCGCGCAGACAGTGCTCGCCGGTATCTCGGACAGCAAATTGTCGTGGAAGGGATCACTGATCCTGGCGGCGTCAGTTGCCGTAGGCGCGACGTTGATCTTTAAGGTGGGCTTGGGGCTGTACGTCCCCGCCTTCGCCTGGCCTTGGTAGGAAAGAAAAAATGGACGGTCTACTCGATAACGTATTGATCGGTCTGACGACCGCGCTCGCCTGGAACAATCTGCTGTGGTGCATCATCGGCGTCTCGCTCGGCACCCTGATCGGAGTCATTCCCGGCGTTGGAACGCTGGCGACAATGTCGCTCTTGTTCCCCATCACCTTCCACTTGGACCCAACCGCCGCCGTGATCATGCTCGCCGGCATCTGGTACGGCAGCACCTACGGCGGATCGACGGCCTCGATTCTGCTCAATCTTCCCGGAACCCCGGCCAACGCCGTGACGTGCCTGGATGGATTTCCCATGGCGAAACAGGGACGGGCCGGCGTCGCATTGCTCGTGACGACGATCGCCTCATTCGTCGGCGCCAGTGTGGGCATCATCATGCTGATGCTCTTCTCCGAGCCGATCGCCAACGTCGCGTTCAAATTTGGCCCCGCTGAATATTTCGCCATGATGGTGCTGGGGCTGGTCGCCGCCTCCGTCGTGTCGGTGGGTTCAGCAATAAAAGGCATCACCATGGTCGTGGGCGGGGTGCTGCTCGGCTTGGTCGGCACCGATGTCAACTCCGGCGTCGCCCGATTCACGCTCGGATTTCCGGAACTGATGGACGGGGTCGGCATCGTGGCGTTGGCGATGGGACTCTTCGGTATTACCGAAATCATCGCCAGCATCAACCATGTAAAGTCGGCCGACCGCAAAGTGGACGTCTCGATGAAATCCATGCTGCCCACGCGCGACGAAGTCAGGCGCTCCTGGGGCGGCATGGCCCGGGGATCTGGCATCGGGGCGTGGCTGGGTGTGCTGCCCGGCGTGGGACCAACGGTTGCAGCCTTTATGGCGTACGCGGTCGAGAAACGGGTATCCAAAACACCCGAACGCTTCGGCAAAGGTACCGTCGAAGGCATCATGGCGCCGGAGACCGCCAACAGCGCATCGGACATGGCATCGTTCATTCCGACCCTGACACTCGGCATCCCAGGTAGTGTGACGATGGCGTTGATCATCGGCGCGCTGATGATCCATGGCATTCAGCCCGGACCGGCCATGCTCACCGAGCAGCCCGAAATGTTCTGGGGCCTGATCATGAGTTTCTGGATCGGCAACGTCATCCTCGTCATTCTGAACGTACCGATGATTGGTCTGTGGGTGCGTGTGCTGACGATTCCGTACCACATGCTCTACCCGGCGATCATCATGTTCGTCTGCATCGGCGTATACGGCGTGAACAACAACGTCTTCGACGTCTACGCGGTTCTGCTGTTCGGTGTTGCCGGCTATGTGCTGCGGGTGCTCCACTTCGAGCCTGCACCGCTGCTGCTCGGCTACGTGCTGGGCCCGATGCTGGAAGAAAATTTCCGGCGCGCGATGCTGCTTTCGCGTGGCAATATGACCGATGCCTTTATCGCACGGCCGATCAGCATGTGGCTGCTGATTCTGACGGCAGTGTTGCTGGTGTGGGGCGTCTGGAGCAGCATGCGCCAGCGACCGGCAGTGACCCCGGCCGACGCTGCGCCGCAGATGTAATGCTCATCGAGATGCGTTGGTAAAAGCCATCTGCGAAAGTCGACAATCGCTTTCGCAGATGGCAATGTTCACCGCGCTGATGTTCGGCAGGTCAAAGCGCCCGTTCTCAATATCTGTGCCCGGGGTGCGTGCGTCGTGTGGCGCACGGTCCTTGCTGGATATGGCACCTCGATCGAGGCGACGACCTCGCCTCAGTGCACCATTCGCTTGGCCAGACGTGCAGCGGCGCGCCTGGCCACCTCATCGCGCTGGGTCTGGAAGGCTTTCGACGCTTCCCGTGCTGCGGCCACACGCTCGGGCGTCGCCGTTTTTGGGGAGCCTGAATCGAACGGCGGTTGCGGGTCGTATTCCATGCCCAATTGCACACGCTGCGCTTCATCGTCGCCGAACAGGCCGGCCACCAGCTGCAGGCCAAAATCGATACCCGAGGTTACCCCAGCGCCGGTGACGCGATTGCGATCCCACACCACCCGTTCGGACACGGGTTCCACACCGAAATGCGCCAATTGCTCCAGCGACATCCAATGACTGGTCGCACGATAGCCCGTCAACAGCCCGGCCGCGGCGAGCACCAGCGATCCGGTGCACACCGATGTCACATACTGCGCACCGGCCGCCTGGCGCCGCAGGAACTCCAGCGTTTCTTCATCTTCCATCAGGGTCAGTTGACCTGGCCCGCCGGGCACGAAAAGGATGTCGGCCTGCGGGGCGGATTCGAACGTGGCACTGGGCACGATAGCCAGCCCGCCCGAGTCCACGACAGGCGCCGTGTCTTTCCAGACCAGATGCAGCGAGAGCGACTTGACCTTGGCCAGCACCTCGAAAGGTCCTGTGAGATCCAGTTGGGTCATGCGGGGATAGGCAAGCATCACAACGTTCATACGAACTCCTCGGCTGGGGATGAATGCGAGCCTACGACGCCCGCTCACTATGCATCGTACCGCTTACCCTGCTCCAGCAATGCCGGGGTGCCGATCACCTCGTTCAACTGGTCGAAGTCCAGCATGCGGTCGCGCCACGGCGCTGTGGTTCCGGCCTGCTTCAGGCTGCCGTAATAGCCTTGCAGCGCGTGGGCCGCCGCGCGGGCCGTGCCGCCGGGAAAGATCACGATCTTGAAGCCGCGTCGGGTGAGTTCGTCGGCACTTTCGATGGGCGTTTGACCGCCCTCGACCATATTGGCCAAAAGCGGGATGCGACTGGCGAATCGCGCGCAAGCGCGGTCCATCTGCTCGGGCGTGCGCAAGGCTTCGACGAACAGCGCATCCACACCGCATGCCAGATACGCTTCGGCGCGATCCAGTGCTGCGTCCAGCCCTTCCACCGCGACCGCATCGGTGCGTGCCAGGACCAACGTATCGGCGCTGTGGCGCGCATCCACGGCGGCGCGCAGCTTGCCGCACATTTCCGCCACCGGCACCACGCCCTTGCCGCTCAGATGGCCGCAGCGCTTGGGAAAGGTTTGATCTTCAAGCTGGATCATCGCCGCGCCGGCACGTTCGAAGCCCCGCACGGTGCGTTGCGTATTGAGGGCGTTGCCGAAGCCGGTATCGGCATCGACGATCACCGGCGTCGTCACGCGTTCGGTAATCCGGGCAAGCGTCTCCTCGACCTCGCTGAACGTGGTAAGCCCGATATCGGAACGTCCGAGCTTGGTGTAGGCGATCGAGGCACCGGATAGATACAGTGCCTCAAACCCGGCCTGCTCGGCGATCAGCGCCGACAGCGCATCGTAGATGCCGGGTGCGAGCACGGCACCGGATTGCGACAAACGTTGCTTGAGTGTGGACTGCGTCATCGTGTTTCTCCAATGGATGCGCCTTGCGCGACGAGCGCGGCAGCGGTACGGGCGGCAATGAAACCACCTGCAATGGCACTCAATAAACCGTTGCCGGATAAATAGCCCCAGACGGCATTGCCCGACACGCCACGCGCGGCGCCGCCTGCGGCAAGCAGATTGGGAAACGGCGTGCCGTCGGCACGCAACACACGGCAGTCCGGATCGATATCGAGACCGCCTTGCGTGTGAAAGAGCGCGCCGGTGACCTTGATGGCATAAAACGGGGCGGTGAGCCCACGGCGCTCGCTGCGAGCAGCGATGGTGGCTTCAAGCACCGCCACGTCGCAGCCGATCAGAGCCGCCAAGGCTTCAAGCGTGGCGCATTCGCGCACCGCGCCCGCGCGCTCGGCATCGCAAAAATCGGGAAACTCGCGGCCCAGCGCGAGCAATGGCGCATCGAACACATTCCAGGCGATTTCGCCGGGCTGTTGCAGCACGTGCACCGCCGCTTCCGAATAGCCTTGCGTTTCATCGTGAAACCGTACGCCGCACGCATTGATCTGGATGCCGCCGGCCATCATGATGGCCCACGAGATGAGTGCGCCCTGCGGCACGGCCCAGGAGCCATGCCCCTGGTAGCCGCCCATGTCGGCCAGACGCGCACCCAGGGCCTGACCCCAGGCGACGGCGCTGCCATCATTGCCGGTGTGACCACCGAAGGCCGCGTCCTTCATCTCCGGCAGCAGCTCGCGCACCATGGCGGCATTGCCGCCAAAGCCGTTGCAGGCCAGGATCAAGGCATCGCACCGCAATCGTTCGAGCGTGCCGTCCGGGCGCACATAACCGACGCCGGTGATGCGATCGTCGTCATCGCACCAAAGTTCGCACACGCGCGATTGGGTGAGCACATCGGCACCCGCGGCATCGGCTGCCCGCTGCAGCGCGCCCATCAATGCCGCACCGGTGCGTTCGGGCAGCGCGTGCATGCGGCGCACACGGTGTCCTGGATACAGAAAGCCGTCGAGCAATTCGAAGGTCAATCCGTGACGGGCCTGCAGCACGTCCAATGCCGGCGCAATGGCTTCGGTATAGGCCTTCAGCAAAGGTTCGTCGGCCGTGCCGTGCGTTTTCTCGCGAATATCGGCAGCGAAATCGGCAGGCGATTCCACGATGCCGGCCGCGATCTGTACGCGTGTGCCGGCGGCGGGCACGAAGCCGGAAGACAGCGCGGTAGACCCACTGGGCACCGCATCGCGCTCAAGCGCCACGCAGTCGATGTGCTCATCATTGAGCATCAAGGCCGCCGTAAGCCCGCAGGCCCCGGCACCCACGATCACGACGGGCAAATGCAGCACATCGTCACCTCCCGGCGTGCCGCGTTGGATGGATGGCGCCGCGCCGGTCATGCGGTCAGCAGCGCGGCAAACGCGGCGCACGTCATCACATCGCTCACGGTGCGCAGGTCGGCAATGGCGGCATCATGGGCGGTGGGCGTGCTCGCCGCGCAACCATCTTCCAGCACGATCGTGTGGTATTCACGCATATGCGCATCGCGCACGGTGCTGGCCACGCCGCCATTGGTGACGATGCCCGTGACGGCGACCGTGTCGATACCCGCATGCCGCAATACCCAATCGAGTTGCGTATTGAAGAACGCCGAATACGCGACCTTGAACACCGAGACGTCGACAAGGCCGGCAATGGCGTCGACGTTGGCGTGCCCGCGGCTGCCCATGGCAAAGTCGCCGCGTTTCAAGAACGGCCGCAAGGCCTTGAGGTGGGGCGAGATCATCGGGTCGCCTTTGGCATCCGGCCAGAGCGTGAACTGGCTCGACGCGACCAGGCCGCCCTGCCCTTTGAGCGCCTGCGCCACCGGTGCCACGCGCGCCGGCAAGGCTTGCGCCTCGCGCGACGCCGCGCCGCCCTGGGCGTAGGCGCCGTCGGGCGCAATGAAGTCGTTCTGCAGATCGACGATGATCAGGGCCGTCTTGCGAGGATCGAAAGCATGCATGACGTTATGCGTCTCCCGTGTGCACGTCCGTCGCGGCATCGCGTTCGACGATCAGGTTGCCCAGGGCATCGACGCGGCCGTTGAAGCCCGGCTCGATCCAGATGGTGGTGTCGGGCTGCTCGAGAATGGCGGGCCCGGCGATCACGGTGGCGACCGGCAGATCCAGACGTGCGTAGCGCGTGGCATCCCACCATTGCCCGTCGTGATAGATGCGTTGGGTGCCCAACGCATCGGGCATGTCGGTGGTCGTCGGTGCGAGCACGGCCAGATCGAATTTGGGCCGCACGCCGATGCGGGCATAGCGCAGGTTCATCACCCGCACCGGAATGCCGGTCAAGGCACGTCCGAAGGCCGCGCGGTAGGCAGCCTCGAAACTGGCGCCGATGCCCTCGACCGACAGCGCATCGCGCGCCACCGCGGCGCGCATGGTGTGACTCTGACCCGCATACAACATGTCGAACTCGATCACTTCTTCAACGCGTTCGAAGGCCACGCCGGACGAATTTAGCCGGTCATCGCAGCTTTGCGTGAGCGCATCGATACGCGCCGTGACGTCAGCCAGATCCAGTTCGGCGAGCGACCGGTTCAAGGTTTGAACGGCGTCGTGACGCATGTCGGCAATGACGCAGCCGAGTGCCGAGGTCACACCCGGGTAGCGCGGCACGATGCCGGTACGGGTGCCCACTTCGCGCATCATTGCGCACACGTGCAGCGCACCGCCGCCGCCGAAAGGCATGTAGGCAAACTTGCGCGGATCGTGTCCGCGTTCGATCGACACCAGACGAATCGCGCCAGCCATCTTGGCATTGGCCACCGTGAGAATGGCTTCGGCGGCGGTGTGCGGATCCAGTCCCAACGGCTCGGCCACATGTGTGGCGATGGCGGCGCGCGCCTTTTCCAGATCCAGCGCAGCCAGTAATCCGCCGCCCAGCGGGCGATCGGCGGCAATGCGGCCCAGGAGCACGTTGGCGTCAGTGACCGTGGGGCGCGTATTGCCGCGACCATAGCAGGCCGGGCCCGGAATGCTGCCGGCGGATTCGGGGCCCACCTGCAGCAACCCGCCCGCGTCGACGGATGCAATCGAGCCGCCGCCGGCACCGATGGTTTCGATCTGGATCATCGGGGCGCGCACCACCATGCCGAAATCGATCGACGTTTGCGCAGCCAACGAGGCCTGGCCGTCCGCCACGAGCGAGACGTCGAATGACGTGCCGCCCATGTCGCCGGTGACCACGTTGGCAAAGCCAGCGGCGCGCGCGATTTCCGCGCAGGCGATCACGCCGGCCGCAGGGCCGGACAGTGCGGTGCGGATCGGAATATCGCACGCCGTTTCGCGCGACATGATGCCGCCGTTGCTTTGCACCACCAGCAGTTCGCCGGCGAAACCGTGCTGTTTCAGATCCCGGTCGAGCCGTTCGAGATAGCTTCCCACTACGGGCTGCAGTGCGGCGTTGAGGGTGGCGGTCGAGCAGCGTTCGAACTCCCGAATCTCCGGCAGCACTTCGGTGGCGGCCGTCACATGACCGTTGGGCCAGACGGCGCGCACGGCAGCGACCGCAGCGGCTTCGTTGGACGGATTGGCGTAAGCGTTCACGAAGAACACGCATACAGCCTGGCAACCTTGCGCCAGCAGCGCATGCGCGGCTTGCGTGACCTGATCCAGGTCGACAGGCGTGTGCACGCTACCGTCGGCCAGCACACGCTCGTCCACCTCCAGGCGCAGATCGCGCGGCACGATCGGTTCGAAGCTGCCACGTAGCCCCCACGTGGCGGGGCGATCGCGGCGGCGCATTTCCAGCACGTCGCGAAATCCGGTAGTGGTGATCAGGCCGGTGCGCGCCACCTTGCGTTCCAGCAAGGCATTGGTACCGACAGTAGTGCCGTGCACGATCGTCGAGATGATGGACGCGTCGGCGCCCTCACCCACGCGATCGATCCCGTTCATAAAGCCCCGGGCTTCTTCGCCACGAGTAGACGGCACCTTCACGATGCGGGCCGTGCCACGTGCTTCATCCAGCACAAACAAATCGGTAAACGTGCCGCCAACATCGACGCCCACGACCAACGGAGCAGCGTCCGTACGGCTCATGCTGCATTCTCCTTCAAGCTTTCGGTAGTCACATAACCCATCGCACGGTCGTTCTCGCGCGCGCTCGCGGCGCGCCCTGCCGGCGCACCGTAGCCGCCACCGCCAGGGGTTTCGAGGCGCACGCGTTCGCCTTGCTTCAAACGAATTCCGAGCATTTTCGAGGCCATGGGCGGAGTCTGCCAGGCACCATCGCGCTGGTAGGTGAAGCGGTTCGCGATCGAAGACGACCCACCCGCAATGCCCTTGGGCGCCGAGCGGCCGCGTTCGCCGAAGATAAAGACTTCGGCACGTTGTTCAAGCAATTCGATTTCATAGATGGCGCCCAGGCCACCGCGATAAGTGCCATCGCCCCCCGAATCCGGGCGCAGTGCCCATTGCGTGAAACGCACGGGGTACGCAGCCTCGAGAATCTCCAGGGGCGGAATGGTGGCCGTCGAAATCGGCGCGTTGCCGTGGCTCAGGCCATCGCCTTGCGAATGCCCGCCATGCCCGCCGCCGAAGAAGCTGAACATCACCCAGCGCTGACCGGCACGCTCGCCATCGCTGCGATGGCCGGCGATCGACAAGGCGTTGATCGTGCCGTAGGCCTGAGCCATGGCGCGATCGGGCGCGGCCTGTGCCATCGCGCAAAAGATCACATCGATCATGCGCAGGATGGTTTCGGTATAGCCCCCAACCGGACGCGGGCGTTCGGCCGTGATCAACAGCCCGTCGGGCATCACGAAATCGACGGCATCGAGCACGCCGGCGTTGGCGGGCACATCGGGAAACAGATGCTTGAGAGCGACGTAGCATGCAGCGATGGCCGTGGCGCGCGAGATATTGACCGGACCGGCGCACGAGGGCGACGTGCGCGAGAAATCCAGCGTCATGCGATCGCCCTTGACCGTCATCGTCAATGCGATCGACAGCGGCTCATCCTTCACGCCGTCGTTGTCGAGCGTGTCGTCGAAGCGATACTCGCCATCGGGCAAGGCGGCGATGTGAGCACGCATCAGCTTCACGGCGCGCGCGCGCAGCGTGGTCAACGATTCCAGCACCACGCCGTCGCCATATTCGGACAGCAAGCCGTCGAGCCGGCGCGCACCCAATTCCAGCGCGGCCAGCTGACCGTTCAAATCGCCCCACAGGCTGTCCGGCAAACGGGTATTGGCTTTCAGGATCGCGAGCACGTCTTCGTCCAGCACCCCGGCGCGCACGATACGCACGGGGGGAATCTGCACGGCTTCCTGCCAGCATTCGGTGGCTGCAGGGTTGTAGTTGCCGGGCACGGCGCCACCGACGTCGTGCCAGTGCGCGGCCGAAGCGATGAAGCAGAACAGCTTACCGTCGCGAAACACCGGGCGCACGAGTTTGAAGTCGTTAGCGTGCGTGCCGCCTTCGTACGGATCGTTGAAGAGCCACACGTCACCCTCGATCATGCCGCCGCGCGTGGCCGCCACTTTGATCGCTGCGCGCACCGCGAACGCCATGGCGCCCACGAACACCGGCAAGCCCGATTTACCCTGCACCAGGGTCGCCCCGGTTTCGGCCTCGTAGATGCCGTGGCAGGCATCGTGCGCTTCGGCGATGATGGGATTGAAGGCGCTGCGGTACAGCGTCGCATCCATCTCGTCGGCTATCTGTTCCAGGCGCCCTTTCAGTACGGCCAGGGTCACGGCGTCAAGCATGATTCGCATCCTTCGAAAATCGCAACTTCAATTGATTCATGAGCCCGCCCGCGTCCACCATCTCGAGCAGGAAATCGGGCACGGTCTCGCAGGCCAGACGGCTGCCATCGGCGCGGATCACATGGCCTGCCCGCGGATCGATCGTTAACTGTTCGCCCTCTTCGATCTGCTCGGCCTCTGCGCACGTCAGCAGCAGCAATCCCACATTGAAGGCATTGCGGAAGTACAAGCCGCTGAAGGCCGGCGCAATCACGGCGCGCACGCCTAAGCTCACCAGGGCTTGCGCCGCCTGCTCCCGCGACGAACCGATGCCGAAGTTCGGCCCGGCCACCAGCACATCGCCAAGCTGCACGCCGGCGGCAAAATCGGGTCGCACGCCTTCCAGGCAATGCTTGGCGATCTCGTCCAAACCGAATTTCATATAGGCGCCGGGCGCCAACTGATCCGTGTCGACATCGGCGCCGACGCGCCATGCGCGGTGTGTGAGCGCGTCGGTCATGCCAGCACCTCGCGCGGATCGGCGATCGTACCGATCAGGGCCGACGCCGCCACCGTATACGGCGACGCCAGATACACCTGCGCGCTGGCCGAGCCCATGCGCCCCTTGAAGTTGCGCGCCGTGGTGGAGATCGTGTTGGCGTTATCGGGAATCGAACCGCCATAACCGGCACAGGCACCGCACGATGTGGCAAATACTTCAGCACCCGCATCGATCAGCGTCTGCATGATGCCGGCCTCGGCTGCGGCATCCTGGTCGCGCTTGCTGGCCGGCGCCACCATCAATCGCACGCCGGCCGCCACGCGCTTGCCCTGCAGCACGCGGGCGGCTGCGCGCAAATCCTCGAACTTGGCGCCGGTACAGGCGCCGATATAGGCCGCGGCGATCGGGGTACCCACGAACTCGCCCACGGCGCGGCTATTGGCCGGGCTGTGGGGCGCGGCCACATGCGGGGCCAACGTGCCGGCATCGAAGCGATGAATTTCAGCTGCGGCATCGGCATCCGATTGCCACCCTTCCACCGATACGCCCGCCACGCCTACATCCGCCAGATAGGCTTGCGTGACGGCATCCGGGGCGATCAGGCCGACTTGCGAGCCCAGCTCGGCACTCATGTTCGACAGCGTCATTCGCTCCTGCATGGAGAGCGCACGCACCGCTTCGCCACAGAACTCGACCGCTTGATAGCGCCCGCCGTTCATGCCGAAGCGGCCGATCATGTGCAGCATCATGTCCTTCGCGGTCACACCGTCGGACAATTTGCCGTCCCACTGCATCATGATGGTGTCGGGGACCTTGATCCAGATCTCGCCTTTCACCACCACGCCCAGCATCTCGGTGCTGCCCACGCCAAACATATACGCGCCGAACGCGCCGCCGGTGGGCGAATGCGAATCGCCGCCCACGGCCAGCATCCCGGGCCGCAAATGCCCGCCCTCCGGCACAACCACGTGGCAGATGCCCACCGAGTCGTACACATTGGGGAGCCGTTCGCGTTGGGCCCATTCGCGCGCGATGCGCACGATGCGGCGCGACTCGTCGTCCTGTTCGGGCACATAGTGGTCGATCACCAGAACGACCTTGTTGCGATCCCAGATTTCGGCGCCCAACTCATCGAGCATGGGTTGCAGGCGGCGCGGGCCGCTGGAATCGTGGAACATGGCGAGATCGACCTTGCAGGTCACGATCTCGCCGGGCGCCACCGATGCGCGGCCGCTGGCGGCGGCAAGCAGCTTCTGCGCCAAAGTTTGCGGCACGTGTGTCATCACATCCCCAGATAGGCCCGGCGCAATGCGTCGCTGGCCAGCAATTCGGCGCTCGAACCGGAAAACCGCACCGTGCCGTTTTCCAGCACATACGCCCGTTGCGCCACCTCGAGCGATTGGCCAACGTTCTGCTCGACCAGCAGGATCGACAGGCCTTCGCTGTGCAGGCGCGCGATCAACGTGAACATCTCTTCCACCAGCAGGGGCGAGAGCCCCAGCGACGGCTCGTCCAGGATCAGCAGCTTGGGCTCGGCCATGAGGCCACGTGCAATCGCCACCATTTGCTGCTCGCCGCCGCTCATCGTGCCGGCGTGCTGATCGATGCGCTCGCGCAGGCGCGGGAAAATCTCCATCACCCGTTCGAGATTGCGGGCACGCGATGGCCGGCCGCGCGTGAACGAACCCAGCTCGAGGTTTTCGCGCACCGAGAGGTTCGGGAAAATGCGCCGGCCTTCAGGCACTTGAATCAGACCCGATTGCACCACCTGCCGATAGTGCTTGCGATACAGGTTCTGGCCATCGAATTGCACCTCGCCCGACCACGCCTGCGACAGTCCGCAGATCGTGTTGTTGAGCGTGGATTTGCCGGCGCCGTTGCTACCCAGCAGCACCACGATTTCGCCTTCGCCCACATGCAGGTCCACGCCGCGCAGCACTTCCACGCGACCGTATCCGGCATGCAATTGGCGGATATCCAGTAACGGCGTCATACCTTCACTCCTTGCCCGGCCAGCCGCTTGGCAGCGCCATGGCCCAGATAGGCCTCGATCACCGCTGTGTCGGCCGTCACTTCCGAGGGGCTACCGGACGCGATCAGCTTGCCTTGCGAGAGCACCCATACATGCCCCGCCAGGCTCATCACCGCCTGCATCACATGCTCGATCATCAATACGGTCACGCCACTGTCGACCAGACCGCGCACGACCGGAATCATCTCTGCGATTTCATTGGGATTCAGACCGGCGAGCACTTCGTCCAGCAGCAGCAGGCGCGGTTGGGTGGCCAACGCCCGCGCCAGCTCCAGGCGCTTGCGGCCAGCTACGGTGAGATCCGATGCCGGTTTATCCAGCTGCGATGTGAGGTTGACGCGTGCCGCCACCTCGGCGGCCTGGGCCAGCGCCTCGCGCCGATTGCCGCTGTGCATGTGCGCACCCACGGCGATGTTCTCCCGCACGGTTTGCGCCGCGAACGGCTGCACGATCTGGAAGGTGCGCGCGAGGCCCATGCGCGCGGTGAGATGCGGCGCCTGGCCGGTCACGTCCCGGCCCAGAAATTCGACCCGGCCCTCGCCTGGCTTCAAAAAACCCGACAGCAAGCCGAACAGCGTGGTTTTACCCGCGCCGTTGGGACCGACCAAGGCCGTCAACGTGCCGGCCTCGATCTGCAGGCTCACGTCCTGCACGGCCTTCAGGCCGCCGAACGCGATACCCACGTTTTGCGCTTTCAAGAGGATCTCAGCCATTGCCGCGCCCTCCTCGGCCGAACAAGCGTTTGATGGAAACGCCGCTACCGGCTACCCCGCGCGGCATGAACATCACGATCAACACAAGCACCGTGCCGTAGATGACCATGCTGATGCCCGGAATCTCACCGAACATATTGCGGGTGACATCGCTCAGAAGATGCAGCACGACCGCACCCAGGATCGGGCCCCACAACGTGCCGACGCCGCCCACGATCGCACCCACCAGGGCTTCGACCGACACGGCCGGCCCGAACGCGATACCCGGATCGATGTATTGAAAAACCTGCACGTAGAACGCGCCCGCCACACTCATGAACGCGGCCGACAGCGCGATCGCCTTGAGCTTGACCTGAAACGGATTGACGCCCACGGCACGCGCAGCGTCTTCGTTATCGCGCACGGCTTGCATATAGGCGCCGGTACGCGAATGACGCAACCAGGCCGTGACGAGCAAAGCGGCCACCACGAACGCCAGCAGCAGGAAGATGTAGCCATGGCGCGAAGCGAACTGCATGTTGGCGATCGAGCCGCGCAGCGGTACCATCAGCCCCACGCCACCACCGGTAAAGGTTGCCGACAGCGCCAGGATGCGAAAGACTTCGGCGAAGGCCAGCGTGACCAGTGCAAAGTAGGAGCCCTTCAAGCCGTACCGGAAGGTCAATGCCCCGACGACCAACGCCACGATCACGCCAGCCACGATGGCCATGACGAGCCCCACCCAGGGGTTGATCCCGCCGGACAACTGCGCCACGGCCTGCGTGTACGCACCCACCCCGAAGAACAGGGCATGACCGAACGACAACTGGCCCGCGTAGCCACCGAGGATATTCCAGGCCTGCGACAGAAGCGCCGCATACAGGGACATCATGATGAAGGTCAGCCATACGCCCGACGACGTGACCAACGTGATGACGCTCACGCCCACGGCGAACAGCGCAATGAATAACAAATCTCGCAGGTTCATGCTTTCGATCCAAAGAGGCCTTGCGGACGCAACAACAAGGTCACGATGAAGAGAACGAAGATGCCGACTTGACCGAGCGAATCGCCCAGAAACAGGCCGCCCAGCGACTCGATCACGCCCACCAGCAGGCCACCGATCAAGGCGCCCGTAAAGCTCCCCATCCCGCCCAGCACGACGATGGTGAAGGCGATCAGCACAAAGCCCGAACCCACCTGCGGATTGACGTAATACACCGGCAGCAGAAAGCAGGCTGCCGCGCCCAGACAGGCCATGCCGATGCCGAACGACACCGCATATACCTTCTCCACATCGATCCCCATCAACTTGGCGCCTTGCTTCTCTTTCGCCACGGCACGGATGGCACGGCCGAGATCGGTGCTGCGCATCATCCAGAACAGCACGGCACAGATCGCCAATGCGCCGCCGAACGCAATCAGCTTCGGCAAGGCGATCAACGCCGGCCCGATTTCGACCGTGGAGAGCGTGTATGGCGTATCGATGGTGCGCGTATCCGACTTGAAGAAGATCAGCGCCAGATTTTCCAGCACGATCGACAGGCCCAGCGTGACGAGCAGAATGTTCTCGTCCTTGCCGTGACTGGCCCGGTTGATGATGCCGCGCTGCACGCCGTAGCCCAGCACGAACATTGCCGCCATGACCAGCGGCAGCGCCACGTAGGGATCGATGCCCAGCCGGTCATGCAGCAGATACACGCCGTACAGCGCCATCATCAGCGCCGCGCCATGCGCGAAATTGATGATGTGCAGCACGCCGTAGATCAGCGTCAGGCCCAGCGCGATGAGCGCGTACACCGCGCCCGTCGTCAGGCCGTTCAAGATCGAAGGAAAAAGGATGCCGAATTCGAGCATATGTGTGGCCTACGACTTGAGCGGGAACACCGCATTCGTTTCGCGGAAGGCTTCGGGCACGATGACCTTGATGTCGCCATCGATCACCTGCGTGAGCAGCGGCTGCGCGCCGGTGTTCTGACCATTCACGAACTTGGTGGGACCGTAGGGCATGAAGCTGTCGGCAAACGTGCTGGCAGCGAGCGCTTCGGTAATCGCTTCGCGGTCGCTCGACTTGGCCCGTTCGATCGCATCGGCCAGCAGGAACATGGCCGTATAGGTCATGAACACCTCGTAGCTGAAGAAGGCACCTTTCTCTTCCACGCGCTTCTTCAACGGCGCAATGCGGGCATCCTTGGGATTGAACCAGTGGTTGCAATCGATGATGCCGTTGGCGATTTCGGGAAATTCCTTCAGGAATTTGTAGCTCGACGCCGCGCCGCCCAAAACGGAATAGATCGCCTTGGGTGCGACTTTCTGCTGCTTCATCGCGCGCAACAACAGCGCGTACTCGTTGTAGTAGTTGGCGGGAATCACAATGTCCGGATTGACCGATCGCATCCGCAGCACGATGTTGTTGAAGTCGCGCGTGGGATTGGGGTGCTTGACCACCTCCTTGACTTCGAAGCCCAACGGCGGCAACGCCTTGGAGAGCAGGTCTGCCGTGCCCGAACCGAACAACGACTCTTCATGCACGATCATGACGGTCTTGGCCGGGCTGCCGGCCGCCTTGTTCATGGCGACCAGATCGTTGACGGCGCGATCGGTACACGCCCGGTATCCCGGACCGAAGCGGAACGTATTCTTCAGGCCGCGCTCCACGATCTGATCCGCCACGCCCACGTCCACCACATGCGGCAGGTTGTACTTGGCGGCCGTTTGCGTGGTGGCCAGACAGATGGCCGAACCATAGGCGCCCACGATGGCCGACACGCCGGCTTCGTTGAGCTTTTCCACTTCGGCCGAACCGGCTTCGGGACGCGACTGCGCATCGCCCAGCACCGCTTCGAGCTTGGCGCCGCCCATCGACTTGATGCCGCCGGCGGCATTGATGTCTTCGATCGCGAGCAATGCGCCCAGGCGGCACTGCTGGCCAGAGTAGGCCAGAGCGCCCGTTACCGGATGCAGCACACCCACTTTGATCGCCGGAGCGGATTGGGCACGCAAGGTCCAGGGTGCGGCCAACACGGCCGCAGCGGCCGCGGATTGACGAATGAAAGTACGACGAGTGCTCATGAAGGGAAGCTCCGATAAGGACGTCAATGGAATTGGGCAGACAGCTCTTCGCTGACCCAGACACGGGCGTCGATACTGCCGACGCGCGAAAGTTGAAGTTGGTATTGATAACGATCGGGGCGATAAAGCCCTTGCAGCAGCTGCACCGGCCGCTCGAGCGTGTCGAACACCACTCGAGTGACCGACAACAACGCCGACCCCACCGCCACGTCCAGCTCGCGCGCCACCACGGCGTCGGCCAGCTTGGCCGAGATGGATTGCGTGGCCGCGCCCAGCTCTACACCGGCCTCTTCAAGCAGCATCAAGAGCGGTTTGTGCTGCAATTCAGCGTGATCGAATGTGGCGAGCGATGCGGGTACGTAAGTCGTAATGAACGACAGCGGGCCATCATCGGTGCTGCGCACGCGGATGGCTTTGAGCACGGTGCTGCGGGGGGCAAGGCGCAAAGGCTCGGCCACTTGCGGCGTGGCTGTGACCACCGCACTTTCGAGCACGCGCACGCTGGTGCGCAGGCCCATATTGACGATGTTCTCCAGCAAGCCGGTGAGATTGGCTTTCTGGTGGCGCGGCGGCGCGGGCTGTGTTTGCGGCGCGGGTGTGGATGCCGACGGATGTACCGGGTGCGTGCCCCGACCCGGCCGACGCGACACCAACCCGTCTGCGACCAGCATTTCCATCGCCTTGCGAATGGTGATTCGCGCCACATTGAACTGCCCGGCCAACACGTGTTCGCCGGGCACGCCCTGGTCGAATCGACCCTCCTGCAACTGTTCGCGCAGGATCAGATAGATCTGATGGTATTTCGGCAAAGGCATCGTGGCTCGCATGGGAAGCCACAATAGGAGTGTCCTAATGTACCGTCAATAGAACAAATAGGAATGCGGGTTGTTCCATCGGGAAAACACCTATCGGATCAGGTCGCGGCGATCGGCCTGCCGCTTGACGAGCTGGCAGTCAATCGGCGCCACTGCTGGACCAAAAACGCAGCGATGGTGATCGCCATCAACGTGTAGCCGACTGGAATCTGCCAGTATTTGGTGTATTCCCGGGTAACGCCCACGAACAAACCTGCAGACGCCACAAAGAACAAGACCGCGATGGCGACCAGAAAGACACGAGGCACGCCAAGGACAATCCGATGCCAGGTCACGCGGCCAAAGCGTTTCGACAGCAGCTGTTCAGACAGTGTCAAGGCGCCGAGAAGCAGCGCGATGACGGTAAGCAGCAGCGGGGTCGCGAACAAGGCAAATGCAGGCTCGGCTTCGGCGCCATCTTCTCCCGGCGGCGCCCACAAAGGCCACCAGATATCGAACATCAGCGCCTTGCAGCCCCAGATCACCGCTATCGGTAGTATGGGAAAGATTGCCGCACTCGCAATCGTGTTTCCTATCCTTCGAATCAAAGAGTTTTCGACTGTCACGCTCTGAGCCCATCAGATTATTGAAGGCCGAATGTAAACAGCCGATGGGCATAAATCAATCCGTCTACCGTTCAGTTACCGAAAATCGCCAGATTGAGCAGATGACTGCGCCCGATCCACACGGCGCGATCCCGATGATCCCGTAGCGCATCGCCCGTGTTGGGGTGCATGAACACATCGAGCCCAGCGCGATTGAGCGTCAGCCACGTCAACACGGCAGCCAGACGATCGGGCGTAAACGCGACCTGATAACTCCATTGCGGATGCGGTCCCACCGGGCGCTCGTGGAAGCGCCCCATCTCGATTTCATTGCCCCACGTCGTCATGATTTGATCGCGCAATGCAAATGCGGTGTCGCGCGTGGCCGCATCGAAATAGACGTGCGCATGCCAACTGGTGACTTCTGAAGAATCGGAATGGGTCATCTCAAATCCGTGGTATTTACACGCTTTCGATCAAGCACGTGGAATCGGCCGCCTTAGACTTCGGTGTGGTGTCAGCCGCCGGCCCGCTTGGCGCGGTGCCCCTGCGCGTTGAGCCATTCGACGATCTTGTCGCAATGATCGCCCTGCACCTCGATCACGCCGTCCTTCACCGTGCCGCCAGATCCGCATGCCGTTCGCAGCTGCTTGCCCAGCGCGGCGAGTGCAATCGGATCCAATGCGACGCCGCGAACGAGCGTGACGCTCTTGCCGCCTCGGCCTTTGGATTCACGCGAAACGCGCACGGCGCCATTGCCCACTGGCGCCAACTTGGCCTGCACTTTGCACGTGCACTCAGACACCGGCTTGCGACAGTCGGGACACATACGCCCCGTTTCAGTGGAATAAACCAGACCGCCTTTTGAACTGCTTTTCATGGGTAAAAATGATGTCGGGATGATGATTGGCGACGTTCGCCTTCGGCACGGGTCGGCACGGCCAGGCTCGGCTCGTCTCGGCGCGGCTCGACTTGGCCCGGCTAACGATTCAACTGCCGGCGGCCAGCTTGTACACCAGGGTATCAAGCTGCTTTAGCCCGCGTTCGGCAAACTTCGGCTCCTTATCCAGGATATCGCGACGGCTCAATAACGTGGCCGTCGAATGGCCGACGAACAAGCGTTGCACCTCATCGTCGCCGACCGAAAACGGCGGACCCGGCATTTGCGCTTGCGGATAATCGAGCGTGAGCAACAGCCCGCGATAATCACGCGCCAGCTTGCCGTACACATGCGCGGCGTATCGAGCGCGCATCGCTTCCGGCAGCGCCACCAATGCCGCGCGATCGTAGGCACCCAGGCACTCGCCCAACACCGCCTCGTCCAGCGCGAAGATATCACCGCAGATGATCTCGATATTGCCGGCGCGGTAGTGCGTGCCCACGTCAGACTGCGTGATCACGGGATCAAGTGCATTTTCGGAGAAAAACTGCTGAACGGCGACTTCGGCCAGTTCGACGCCCAGCACCTGATGGCCCTGCTCGGCCAACCAGACCATATCCAAGGATTTGCCGCACAGCGGCACCAGGACTTTGCTGCCCGCGGGCAACGCCAGCGTGGGCCAGTATTTCTGCAGGAGCGGTGTGACGCGCTGCTGATGAAAATGCGTCGCGCCCTCTTCCCAACGCGCCAACCAAAAATCTGCGTCCATGTTTGTTCCTTAAACGGGGGGGCACACCAAGCGCCACCCGCCATGTTCAATAGTGCGGGGGCATGTCGTCGCGCAAGCTGCGCAACGTGCTGCCGCCCTCGGGGATCTGATCGCGCAGGGTCGATAGCTCGCGGCCAAGGTGCTCGATCTGCTGTTGTTGACGGAAAATGGTCTGGTTCAACTGCTCCAGCAGATCGTCGGCGTAGCTTGCCTTGATCTCCAGCTCCATCAGCCGATGTTCGATGTCTTTTTGCGTGTCCATCGGCGTATTAGACCCGAAATCAAACATTTTCCAGCGCAGGTGTCGATTTGCGTCTCACCCGTTCGTCGTCGTTATGAAGGACGCCATCCACGCGTTCTGCGCTTGTTCACCTACCTGTGCTTTTGGAGACCTGTTACATGAACACCTCAACCTCGCCGGACAACGCGACCTATTCCCCCCCCACGCTCACGCCGCACCTCGTGTGCGCGGACGCGGTTGGCGCCATCGACTTCTACAAGCGCGCGCTTGGCGCGACTGAACTGGTGCGGCTGATGATGCCGGATGGCAAGACGCTCATGCATGCGTCGTTGAAAGTGGGCGATTCGATGCTGATGCTGATGGAAGAGAATCCCCAATGGGAAATGCTGGGGCCGCTCGCGCTGAAAGGTTCGCCCGTCGTCATCCATATGGCCGTGCCCGATGTGGATGCGGCCATCAAAACGGCAATGGACGCGGGCGCGGCGGTCACGATGCCGCCCACGGACATGTTCTGGGGTGAGCGCTACGGTCAGATCAAGGATCCCTTCGGCCATACGTGGTCGATGGGGACGGTCATTCGCAAGATGACGATGGCGGAAATCCAGGAGGCTGCCAGCAACGCGCCCCCTTGCGGGAGCTGATACGAACCGGTCGTCCGACCAGCGATGCCACCCCGCGATCGAACCCGGGGCGGCTGAACGCTGCGTCATGCCGGTATCGTCAATCCTTTCACCACAGCCGGGCGGGCGAAGAAGGCTTTCAGCACACGGGCAATATTTTTGAAGTCGTCGAAGCCGACCAGATCGCCCGCACCGTAAAAGCCGTTTAAATTACGCACCCAAGGCCACATCGCGATATCGGCGATCGTGTAAGCCTCGCCCATGAGCCAGTTGCGGCCTTCCAGACGCTTGTCCAGCACGGTCAGCAAGCGCTTCGATTCGGCCACGTAGCGATCGCGTGGGCGCTTATCCTCGTAATCCTTGCCGGCAAATTTGTGGAAGAAGCCAAGCTGCCCGAACATGGGGCCCACGCCACCGATCTGAAACATGATCCACTGCAACGTTTCGTATCGGCCGGCGGCATCCTGAGGAATCAGTTTCCCGGTCTTTTCGGCCAGGTACATCAGGATCGCGCCCGACTCGAATAGTCCCAGCGGCTTGCCGCCCGGGCCATCGGGATCGATCATCGCCGGGATCTTGTTATTGGGATTGAGCGACAGAAACTCGGGCGTCATCTGATCTTGCGTATCGAAATTCACCCGGTGCGGCTCATAAGGCAAGCCCAGTTCTTCCAGCGCGATCGACACCTTCACGCCGTTAGGCGTCGGCAACGAATAGAGCTGAATGCGATCGGGATGTTGAGCAGGCCATTTTCGGGTGATCGGAAACTGAGAGAGGTCGGTCATGCTGAATCCTTGATGTCGTTAAATTGTTGCCGCCCATAGCACCGCGGCATGCAGGATCACGCCGATCAATCCGCCCACCAGCGTGCCGTTGAATCGAATGTATTGCAAATCCCGGCCCACGCTGAGTTCGAGCTCGTCCACCAACTGACGTTCATCCCAGTTCTTGACCGTCTTGGCGATGTGATCGGTCACGCCGTCGCGCAGGCTATCGGTCATGCTGCGCGCGCTGGTCAGCAGATGCTCGTTGAGCGCGTCGCGCAATGCAGGATCGCCGGCGATCTTCTGGCCCATGGCCAGGCACGCGCTTTCAAGGTGTTTGGCAAGGATGGAATTTTCCGCCGCCAGATCGCGGCGCAACGCGGCATGGATGTCGTCCCATAGCCCTTGAACGAACTCCTGCACCTTCGGATGCGCGATCACGCGTTGCTTGAGTGTTTCGACCTGCACGGCCACATCGGGGTCGGACCGCAGGCGCTCGATATAGTCGATCACCCATTGTTCGTAATCGCGGCGCACGGGGTGATCGGGTTGCGAAAGCACTTCCTGCAGCTCATCCAGCAACGCCCGGGCAAGCTTGTCGGCCATGCTGTCGGCGATGTCGTCCACCGACGACACCAGATTCAGCGTGGTCACGATGCGAGGCCATTCTTTCTTGGCGAACTTCACCATCAGGCCCGACGCACGTGCCTTGACATCCTCTTGCGCGAGGTAGCCGCCAAGTCGCTCGAGCGCGGCATCCAGCAGCTTCTGATGGCGGCCGTCGCGCGTGAGCAGCGTGAACACCTCGCCGGCTGTTTGCGCGGCGTTCCATTTTTTCAGGTTGGTGATCGCAAATTCCTGGATCACGCGCCGTACCGCATGCTCGTCCAGCAAATCCAGCGATTGCAGGGCCACTTTGCGCATGCCTTGCACCAACTGCCGGGTTTGCGCGGGCTGCACGAGCCAATCGCCCAGGCGCTTGGCCGGGTCCAGCGACTTCAACTTTGCCAGCAGGGTCTCGGGCTCGAGAAAGTGGTCGCGCACGAAAATCGCCAGGTTGTCGGCGATTCGGGCTTTGTTGTTGGGAATGATGGCGGTGTGGGGAATGGGGAGGTGCAGCGGGTGGCGAAAGAGCGCTACCACGGCGAACCAGTCTGCCAGCGCGCCCACGGTGGCTGCTTCGCAGAACGCTCTCACCCAGGCCCAGACGCCCTGCGCGCCCATGGCATGGCTGAGCACGAAGCCGGCAATCATCGCAATCAGCAATGCCAGCGCACCGCGCTTCATGCGTTTGAGCTGCGCAGCACGCGGGTCGGCAGCACTGGGGTCGGCAGGTCGTACCATCTTCAGCCTTGTATTCCGAAGCTGCCATGATACGACTGCCGGCCTTAATGTCTGCAACGGGCGGTATCCAGTCCGCTCAGGCCGCGTTACACAGAATCAGACCAGTATGGCCCCGGGCCATGACCCGGCCTCCCCTGGCGCTTGCCGCTTACTTCTTCGGCGTGATGCGCGAAATGCGATCGCCCTGGGCATCGTCGGCGCCCTTGGACTTGTTGATCACAAACACATCGCCCTTGTTATCCGACACGACGTGATTGGGGAACGTACCGCCATCCAGGTTACCGACGATCTTGCCATTGGCATCGACAGCCGTTACCGTGCCGGCGCCGCGGCTCACGACGTAGGCCAGGCCGCTCTTGGGTTCGAAAGCCACGTTGAGCGCGCCGGCGCCCACGGCGACGGTGTGCAGCGGCTTGCCGGATTCCAGGTCGATAATGACCAGATTGTCCGACCCTTGGGCAACCACATACAGGCGCTTGCCCTTGCCATCCACGGCAATGCCTGCGCCGCCCTTGATGCCCGGCACGCGGATCACGCGTTCCACCTTGTCGGTCTTGGTGTCGATCACGGCCGCTTCGCGCGTGGCGCCGCTGACGGTGTAGAGCTTGTGATTGACGTCGTCCAACGCGAGACTCATCGTGCTGAAGCTTTTGTCTTCATCCGACTCGATGGCGATGTTGGTCTTGTGGGCGAGCTTTTTTGTGTCGAAGACGACGATCCAGCTCTTGCCCGGGGTCGAGACGTAAGCCTTGTTGAGCTTCTCGTCCACGACCACATCGCGCGCGTGCGGTGCCAGGCCGGCCGGGAATTGCTTGACCAGTTTCAGATCCGATTGCTTGTAGACGGCGACCGTGTTGTCGCGCGTGTTGGTGGCCCACACGTTGCCGTGCGTGTCATCGGTAGCCACGCCATACATGGCGAACGTATGTCCGTCATCGCGCGTGGGCACCTTCGCGGCCGACACCTTGGCTTCGGTGGCCAGTGTCTTGGCGTTCAGCTTGAGCAACTGCGATTCCTTGACCGGCGGACGGCCAACGGCGGAGGTCACGAAGATGCGGTCGCTCTTGGGGCTGTAGGCGCTTTGATAGAGGCCCTGCACCAGCTTCTCGCTCGTCACCGTAAACGCATCCTGGCCGGACAACGGCAGCTTGCTCGACACTTTCAGATCGAACAAGGCGGCAGCGGTCGGATTGGCGGCGCTGGCGACAACGGGGTGCAATCCAGGCGTGGCATCGGCTGGAATCGCGACGGTGGCTTCAAAACCACCCTTCTCGTTGACGGTGTACACCTCGCCGTTGTTGAGCGCCTGACCGGCCCGGTACAACGTGACCTTCTGGCCCGGCGTGAAGGCTCGGCCCATCAGCTTGGCTTCGCTGCCGGGCAAGGCGCCGGAGGACCATACGCTGCCCTTGAAGTCGGTATCGGTTTGCTCGAACGTCGGCGCGGCATAAGCGGCAGCGATCGACAGCGTCAGCGTTGCCAGGGCAAGGCCCGCCTGGGCTAGCACGCGGCGGCCGCTGCGGGGCGCGATCGAAAGGGTCGTATGCATAGTGTTCCTCTTTGACGTGAAAAGTGAATAACCGCTCGCGCAGCCATTAGGCTGCAGACGGTCTACAGGAGCGCCCCAGTGCGGGTGTCGACCTTGAACTCATGGTGTCTTCTCCTCACGGAACGACCGGGCGGCACCCGATTCGCCGGCCGACGCTGCGGTCGAGGACGGACGCGGGTCGACAGCCATTGCTTGCGCAGATGCGGTCGCCGAAGCAGCGGCAGCGGCATCGGCCGACGCCTCTCCCGGCTTGCGCGTCCCTTGCAATTGCGCGGCGCGCAATGAGGGCGACGTCGCCGCCACCGCGCTTACCGCCGCCACGCAGGCTACGCCGCCGATCAGGAGCGCCAGCGGCGGCGACAGCAGGCGCGCCACGAAACCGACCTGCACATTGCCGAGCGCCGGGCCGATCGAGGTCTGCATCATCCAGATGCTCGACACGCGCCCCAGCAACGCGTCCGGCGTGTGCCGTTGCATCAGTGCGCCGCGCAAGATCTTGGAGATCGTATCGGCCGCGCCCATCAACGCCAGGCTGATCATGGCCCACCAGAGCGAGGTGCCCAGCGCCAGCAGCACGATGGATGCGCCCCATACAAGCACGGCGACGATCAGCACATGACCCGTCTGCGCCACCCGGCGCGTCCAGCCGCTGCTCAGTGCAGCGAGCGTGGCACCGATCGCCGGCGCGGCGTACAGAAAACCGGCCACTTGCGGCCCGCCGCCCAGGATGCGCGTGCCCCATTCCGGCAGCAGCGCCAGCGGCGTGGCCAGCACCATCGCCGCCAGATCGATCAGCAGCAAGCCACGCAACAGCGGATTGCCACGGATATAGCTCAAGCCTTCGATAAACGACGCAGCAGCACGCACCGGCGCCTTGCGCGGCGGTGGCGGCAAAGGTGGCAAGCGATACAACAGAAACGGCGTGGTCAGCACGCCCACGAGCACGATGCCATAGCAGAACACCAGGCCCGGCCCGGCGATCAACGCCCCGGCGAGTGCCGGCCCCACGATGCCGCCGATTTGCATCGAGAGTCCGCCCAGCGCGGCGGCGGCGGCCAGGCGTTCGCGCCCCACCAGGGCCGGCGTGGCGGCCATCATGGCAGGCACGCTGATGCCGCCCGCCGCGCCGCTGATCATGCCGGCCACGTAGATCAGCACGATCGAAGGTTCGGGCAGCAACGCGTTGACGAAAAAAAGCAGCACGCCCACCGCGTAGGCAGAGCGCGACCACAACATGAGCGAGCGGCGGTCGCGTTGATCCGACAGCACGCCACCGGCCACGAGGGCCAGCACCATCGGCACGGCCATGGCCACATTGAGCGCGGCAACCGCCACGGATGACTGCGTCATCTGAAAGAGCTGCAGACTGGCGGCCACCAGCAGCATGCCGGTGACGAGCACCGTCGCCGTGCGGGCGGCGAACGCGTACCGGAATGCCGGACTGTCGCGCAGCGGACTGATGTCCATGAAGAAAGATTTAACGGTCATCGGAGCGTGAAAAAGAAGGCGTGGTGGCGCGATCGCAGTCATCGAGGTGCGCCGCCAGCAGCGGGGCAATGAGCGCGGTGGCGTCGGCACCCACCATGTGCGCGTGCACACTGGGAATTTCGTGAATCTCCAGCGACGCCACGTAGGGCGACCACTGGCGCGGGAACAGGTTTTCGCCTTCGTGATCGAGCGCCGCACGGAAATACATGAGATGCCCGGGATACACGGTGTGGTGGTGCGCACGCACCATCGTGTTGTTTTCGGCGACCACGCGGAAGACGCCGTCGATCATGTCGTCGGGCAGCTCGCCCAGCGGATGACCGCTGCGCCGCAGGAAGTCGACCACGCCGTCGCGCGTCATGGCCAGATCGATCAGCCCGGCAGGATCGTAACCGGCGATGTGCAGCAGCGCCTTGTAGATGGCATCGGGCGGCGGTGCCGGTTGATCGCGCCAGACGTCGCACGGATACGCGTCGAGCATGGCCAGTGCGCCGACGGCATGGCCGCGGCGGTGCAGTTCGGCCGCCATCGCCTGCACGATGATGCCGCCCACCGACCAGCCGGCGAGGTGATAGGGCCCCGCCGGCTGCAACGCAAGCACGGCGTCGACGTACTCGGAGGCCATCGCGGCAATGTTTTCGGGCGCGTCCGGACAATCGGGATGCAGGCCACGCGCCTGCAGGCCGTAGACCGTGCGATCCGGCGACAGCGCCCGCGCCAGCGCGCCGTAACACCAGCTCAAGCCGCCGGCGGGATGCACGCAAAACAAGGCCGGGCGATCCGCCGGGCCGTGCCGCAAACCGATCACGGCACCGAAGCCGCCGGCGCTGGCCGCACGAGCCTGATCATCGCCGGCCAGCGTGGAGAGCGCATCCAGGTGCTGCGCCATGCGCGCGACGGTGGGATGTTCGAAGACCGCGCCCAGGCTGAACGCATAGCCCCACCGCTGCCGGATGGCCGAGGCCAGTTGCGCGGCCAGCAAAGAGTGGCCGCCCAGTTCGAAGAAGTCGTCGTCGGCGCCCTGCACAGCTGACGCATGGCCGAGCACCTCCGCAAACATTGCGGCCACCGCGCGCTCGGTAGGCGTGGTGGGCGCGCGGCCGGCCCGTACCGTTTGCGCCGGCTGCGGCAAGGCGCGCCGGTCCAGCTTGCCGTTGGCGGTGATGGGCAACGCCGGCAGGATGACGAAGGCCGCCGGCACCATGTATTCGGGCAGGCGTTGCGTGGCATGGGTACGCAGGGCGTCACGTGCGAGCACCGCGTGATCGTGCGCCACCAGATAGGCCACGATGCGATCCTGGCCCGGCTGATCCGAGCGCACGATCACGGCGACCTGCGCCACACCGGGGGCATGGGCCAGCACGGCTTCGATCTCTTCGAGTTCGATGCGCTGCCCGCGAATCTTGATCTGATGATCGGAGCGGCCCAGAAACACCAGCGCACCATCGGCGCGCCTGCGGGCCAGATCGCCCGTCACATACATGCGGGCGCCCTCGGCACCGAAGGGATCCGCCACAAACCGCTCTGCCGTCAGATCCGGACGGCCCAGATAACCCTGCGCCAATTGGCGACCGGCGATATACAGATGGCCGGCCACGCCTATCGGCAGCGGCCGCAAGCAATCGTCGAGCACATACAGCGCGGTGTTCCACACCGGGTGGCCGATCGGAACGGGAACCGACGGGTCATGCGCGGCGGCGGGCCAATAACTCACATCGACGGCAGCCTCGGTCGGGCCATAGAGATTGTGCAGTTCGGCCGCGAACACCTGATGGAAGCGGTCGCGCACGGCCGCGGGCAATGCCTCGCCGCTGCAGAACACGCGCTTGATCGGCAGCCCTTTCGCCGACGGTTCCGCCAGGAAAGCCGACAGCATCGACGGCACGAAGTGCAGCGTATCGATGCGTTGCGTGCGCACGATGTCGGCCAGCAACGCAGGATCCTTGTGCGCCTCGGGCGGCGCTACCACCAGTACGCCGCCGGTGATGAGCGGCAGGAAAAACTCCCAAACCGACACATCGAATGTGGCCGGCGTCTTCTGCAACGTGCGGCAGGCCGGCCCGAAGCCGTAATGCTCGCCCATCCACAGCAGGCGATTGACGATGGCATCGTGCCCCACGACCACGCCTTTCGGCGCACCGGTCGAGCCGGAGGTGTAGATCACGTACGCCGGATCGTCCGGCTCGGCGATCGCCAACGGCGTGGCCGATGAGGGCGACAAGATCATGTCCACGCACAGCGCCGTTTCGCACGGGACGGTATCGCGCACACTGTGTACGGTGAGCACCGCGCGCGGCGACGCGGAAGTCAAAATGGTGGCCAGCCGATCGCGCGGGTGGGCCAGGTCGAGCGGGAGATACGCCGCGCCGGCGCGCAAGACCGACACGAGCGCCACGATGAGTTCCAGGCTGCGCGGGATCGCGACCGCAACCACATCGCCGCGGCCCACGCCCTGCCCGGCCAGGGTGTGCGACAGCAGGCGGCTACGGGCGTCCAGCTCGGCATACGTCAGCGTCGAACGTTCGAATACCACAGCGTCGGACGCGGCATGGGTGTGCAGTGCTTTTTCGAGCAGCGCGGCCAGCGTGGTGCGCGGCACCGCACGCGCGTTGCCGTGTGCGTCGCGGTGCCACTGCGCGTGCTCCGCCGCCGTCAAGGTGGGCACGTCGGCCAGGCATGCTGCCGTCACGGCATGCTGGAGCAACTCGGCCAGCCGCGCCAGATGTGCGTCAACCTCGGCCTGGCCATACAGGGCGGGGTTGGCGTCTACAGCCAGATGAATGTGCCGGCCGGCGGCATCGCCGCGGAACGTCAGCGTGAGGTCGTCGACGGGACCGGCACACAACACCTGCACACGGGTGCGCAAGCCAGGCAGCGCCGGCGGATTATCGAAAGGCAAGACGTTGATCAAGGGGCCGAACAGGCGGCGCTGCCCGCCCAGCAAGCCCAGATCGCGGCGCAATTGCTCGCTGCGATAGCGGCCGTGCCGGCGTGCACGGCGCAATGCGCGCGATGTTTCCAGCATGAACGCGGCCATCGGCTGGCGCTCATCGACCTCGATCGCCACCGGCAACACGTTCATGACCATGGCGGGCACGCGCGCGCTGGCGCTCCCCAGACGCCCCATATAGGGTGCACCGACCACAGCGCGCGAACGACCCGTCATGCGGGCAACGTACACCGCGCTCAAACCCAGCAGCATATCGGGCCACGACGCGCCCGAATGCTGGGCGAGTGCTGCGAGATCGTCGGCGAAGCGGTCGGGCAGTGCCATGCCTGCCTGCAGAAAACGGTGCGCCGTCAGCGGCACGCCTTCCGCCAAGCCGATTGCCGGTTCGCCATCGGCCAAGGCATCGAGCCAATAGGCGCGATCGGCCGCGCGCTTGTCCGATGCGAGGTATGCCGCGCTCTCGTCGAACACATTGGCGAGCGGCGCCAGGGGCGCGCCTGCCGCCTCGCCCATTACGCGCGATCGGTACAGTTGCGCCACGCGTGCATCGATGAGCGCCATGCCGTAACCGTCGGCCGCCAGGTGATGCACGCGCTGATACCAGACATGCGTGGCGGGCCCCGTGCGAAGCAGCCATTGCGCCGCCATCGGGTCGCGGGCGGGATCCGATGGCCGTTGCATATCGGCCACCATCAATGCGTGCGCCCGGGCTTGCGGATCGGCGTCCAGCGACACGTCGATCACCTGCAGGCGCGGACGCATCGATGGATCGACCACGCCATGCGGCACGCCGTCGATCTCGATCACACGCAGCGCCAGACTGTCGCATTCGTCCATCGCCGTATCGACCGCCCACGTGAAGGCATCCACATCGAGATCGCCCTCGATATCGGTGCGCTGCGCCGTGTTGAAGATCGGGTTGCCCGCATCCAGCCGCTGCGCGAACCACATCCCGGCTTGCGCCTCGGTGAGCGGCGCGGTCGTTCCTGGCGTCATGCCGCTGCACCACCCTTCGCGGCGCGCGCCACCGCCTGCTCGGCCACATGCCACCAATGCGCCAGCGTGGGCGTTTCGGCCAGTTCGGAAAACTGCAGATCGGCGCCGGCCGCGCGCCACTGCGTGACCAGTGCCATGGCACGAATCGAGTCCAGGCCCAAATCGATCAGGCTGTCGTGATCGCCGATTTCATCCGGCTCTTCATGCAACACGCGGGCGATGTCGGCCCGCATGCGGTCAAGGCTCAATGCGCCGTGCTTCGTCTGCGTGTTCGCGCTCATGCTTGCTCTCCTTGTTCGGGCGTCGTCAAACGCGCACGCAGTGCGGCGCGCAATTCGCGGCGGCTGATCTTCAGTGCGGCCGTCTCGGCGAACTTGTCCACGAACACCACCTGATCCGGCACCTTGAAATCGGCCAGACCGCGATCGCGAATCCATTGTTTGATCTGCGCGCCGCGCGGCTTGTCGCCCTGCGCAATGATGAAGGCGCACGTGCGTTCGCCGAGATACTCGTCGGGAATCGACACCACGGCCGCATCGAACACATTGGGATGCGCAAGCAGGTGATCCTCGATTTCCTCGGCCGAGATCTTTTCACCGGCGCGGTTGATATGGTCGGTGGCGCGGCCCTGCACCGACAGGTAGCCGTCGGGATTGCGCTTGACGATATCGCCGGTGCGATAAAAACCGTCCTCGGTAAACGAGCGCGCGTTGGCCGAATCGTTGTTGTGATAACCACGGATGGTGTACGGCCCGCGGGTGAGCAGATACCCCGGTTCGCCTTCCGGTACGGGCTGCCCCAGATCGTCGACCACCAGCACTTCGTCATCGGCGCTGATCGGGCGGCCTTGCGTATTGACGATGATGTCTTCCGGATCGTCCAGGCGGGTGTAATTCACCAGCCCTTCGGCCATGCCGAAGACCTGTTGCAGCGTGATGCCCAGCACCGGCCGCACGCGCCGCGCCACTTCGGGCGCGAGTTTGGCGCCGCCCACCTGCATGACTTTCAAGCTGGACAAGTCGTGGCGCGCATCGGGACGGGCCTGCAGCCACACCAGCAGCAGCGGCGGCACGAGGCTCGTCATCGTCACGCGTTCGCGCTCGATCAACGGAAACGCCGCTTCCGGGCTGGGCGACGGGCTCAGTACGACGCGCGCGCCGGCATACAAGGCGCCGAGCACGCCCGGAGAACTCATCGGATAGTTGTGGGCGATCGGCAGTGCGGCGAGGAAGACACTATTGGCGTCCATGCCGCAGATCACGTCGCTTTCACGCAAGGTGTAGATGTAATCGTCATGCGTACGCGGGATGAGCTTCGACAATCCCGTGCTCCCGCCGGAGATCTGCAGGAAGGCCACGTCGGACGGCTTCGGGCCCACGCCCGAAGCCAGCGGCTCGGCGCGGCCGCGCTCGGCCAGATCGGCAAATCCAACCTGGTCTGTGCGATCGGGCCGGGCGACGAAGACCTGGCGCACGGCGGGCAAACGCCGCTGCAGCTCGGCGGCGAGATCCGCATAGTCGTACCCCTCGTAATGCCCTGCGATCACGTAGGCACTGGCCTCGGACGACGACGCGAAATGTTCGATCTCGGTGATGCGATGCGCCGGCAGCGCATACACCGGCAAGATGCCGGCGCGAAAGAGGCCGAAGACCACCTCGAAAAACTCCGGGATATTGGGCAGGTGCACGACCACGCGATCGCCCGCGGCGAGGCCGCTGGCCAGCAAGCCGGCCGCCATCTCGTCGGCGCGGCGGTCCAGTTCGGCGTAACTCCAGCGGGTGTCGCCACCGACAATGGCGATCTTTTCAGGATGGGCTTGCGCCCGCTCGCGCAACCAACCGCCGAAGGTTTCGCCGCGCCAGTGACCGGCGGCGCGATAGCGCGCGGCCAAATCGTGAGGCCAGATTTGAGTGACAGGTTTCATTTCATCGAACACATTGAAGACCATGCCCTGCGCGCAACAGCGTTTCCGGCGCGCAAAGCGAAAAGGTGAAGGTGGGTGCGGCGCAAGGCTGCTGCACACACACCGTGCCGCGATAACCCGCCGGCACGGACAAGCGCGCCATCCATCCCGGCGCGGCAGGCGTCAGCCCCGCCATCGGCGCAAAATGTGCCGTGCCCGTGGCGGCCTCGTCCAAGTCGGGCGTGGTGAATCCGGCCGGCATATCGCCCAGCCCCAGCCCCCACGCCTTGAGGAGCGCCTCCTTGGCGGTCCAGAGGTCGAAGAAGGCGCCTGCCCGATCGACGGCCTGGTCGATGCGCGCCTGCTCTGCGGCACTGAACACCTGCGCCCCTACCGACCGATAATCGAGCGGGCGACATTGCTCGATATCGATCCCGACCGGCGAGGCTGCCAGCGCGATCACGGCCCAATCGCCCGCATGAGACACATTGAAATGCACCCCCGCGATATCGAAGTGGTCCAACACCGGCTTGCCGCGCGCGCCTTGCCTGAACATCAGCGACTGTGGCGCCGCGCCCACGCGTGCGGCAAGCAACAACCGCAGCGCGCCGCGCGTAACCATATAACGTCGCGCATCGGCGGGTTGGCGCCAACGCGCGGCGCGCGCCGTTTCCGCCGGCGTCAACACCGCCGCGACATCCGCCAACGTGGCCGCATCGATATCCGTGGACAACAGGGTGATCGTTGTCGTCATCACACGCCCAGCAAACGATGTTGCAGATCGCGATCCGCGCGCAGGTCGGCGATCGTGCCGTCGTAGGCAACCCGGCCCTGCGCCAGCACCGCGGCACGCTGTGCGACTTGCAGGCAGAGCGCCAGGTTCTGCTCGACCAGCACCACAGTCATGCCTTCCGCCGCCAGCCGCGGCAAATGATGCACCAGCAACGCGTCGACGGCTTTCGGCGACAAGCCTTCACTGGGTTCGTCCAGGATCAGCAGATCGGCCTGAGTGAGCAGCGCCCGCGCCAGCGCCAGCATCTGTCGTTCGCCCCCGCTCAATGCACCGGCGGCAGTGCGCCGTTTGTCGTAAAGGCGCGGAAACGCGTCATACACGCGCGGCAACGTCCAACGCTCGGGCACGTCGCGGCGAGACAGCGTGGCCAGACGCAGGCTTTCGCTCACGCTCAACGGCGCGAACACGCCGCGCCCCTGCGGTACCAGGCCCACGCCGAGATTGGCGATGCGGTGCGTGGGCCAGCCCATCACGGCTTGACCTTTGACGAGGATCTCGCCGCGCACGCGGGGGCCCAGATTGAAAATGGCATTGAGCAAGGACGTCTTGCCCACGCCATTGCGTCCCAGCAACGCCAGCACATCGCCTTGCGCCACCGTGAGATCGACACCGTTGAGGATATCGGCGCCATCATGGGCGACGCCGACGCCGCGCAGATGCAGCGCAGGCGTTCTACCCAAGCGATCGGTGGCGGGGGTGCCGGGATGACCCCCTGACGGCCCGCCGGGCTGCTCGTCACGGGGATCGCGTGATGTGTCGACCGACGTGTTCATGCGGCCACCTCGGCCAACGTCTGCGCGGGCATGCCCAGATACGCGGCCAGTACGCGCGCGTCGCGCCGGATCGCCTCGGGCGTATCGACGGCAATCAAAACGCCCAGATCGAGCACGGCCACGCGGTCGCAGTTGCCGAACACGATGTCGATATCGTGCGAGACCAGCACGACCGCCGTCTCGGCGTGATGCTGGCGCACCAGCGCGAGCAGCCGGGCGCCCTCCTCTTCGGCCAGGCCGGCCGTGGGTTCGTCGAGCAAGAGCACGCGCGGCGACTGGGCCAGCGCGATCGTCAGATCGACCATGCGCTGTTCGCCATACGACAGATCGGCGGCCAGCGTATCCGCGCGCGCCGAGAGCCCCGCTTGCGCCAGTAACGCATTGGCGCGGTCGTCGGATTCGCGCAATGCGGCGCCCGCCTGCCACCAGCGATAGCCGGTGCCTGCCACCGCACGCGCCGCCATCGCGACGTTGCGGCGCACCGTCATCGACGGAAACACGAGGCTCTTCTGAAACGTGCGTACCACGCCGAGATGCGTGCGCGCCTCGGGCCCCAGGCGGGAAATATCCCGGCCGTCGAGGCGCACCGTACCGCGATCGGCCGTCACAAAGCCGCTCATGATGTTGAACAACGTGGTCTTGCCGGCACCATTGGGCCCGATCAGACCCAGCGTCTGCCCGGCCGACACATCCAGGTCGATATGTTGCAGCACCGGCACGCCGCCGAACGCCTTCTCAACGGCGGCAAGCTGCACCCGCGGCGGGTGGGCCGAGGCGGACCCGGACGCGGCGCCATGACGGGCATTGGCACCGGCGGTGTTGGACGCGGTCTTTGGGGAGGCGCCAGTTCGGGAGGCGGTAGTCGGGGAGGCCGTCATCCGCGCCTCCTGCGCAGTGCCGGCACGATCCCGTGGGGCAGGAAAATCACGGTGGCCACGAACAGCAATCCGATCATCAACTGCCATCGGTCGGTATATGAGCTCAATTGGGTCTGCGCCAGCAGATAAAGCGCGGCGCCGGCGAAGCCGCCGAACCAGGTGCCGATACCGCCCAGCACGGCCATGATCACCAGCGTGGCCGACATGCTCCAGTGCACCGTGTTTGGGCCGACGTATTGATTGACGAAGGGAAATACCGCACCGGCGGCACCCGCCACCGCGCCGGACATCAGAAACGCCTGCAACCGTAACCGGCCCTGGCTGAAGCCCAATGCGCGCATGCGCAGGGGTTGATCGCGCATGCCCTGCAGTGCCTGGCCCAGCGGTGCCCGCGCAAAACTGCGTAGCGCCACCCAGCCGGCCAATGCCAGCAAAAGCGCCACGAGATACAGCGCCAAAGGCGAAGCGAGCGACATGGCGCCTGCCGATAAGGCAGGAAAACCCCGCAGTCCGTCCGCGCCGCCGGTGACGGCGCGCCAGCGAAACACCACTTCCCACACCATCTGTCCGCCCACGAGCGTGAGCACGAGGAAGAACAGACCGCTGCTGCGCAACGTGAGCAGCGCCATCGCCGCCGAGACCAGCATGCCGGCCAGCATTCCGATGGCGATCACCATGAATACATTGCCGCCCCATGACGGGGCGGCCACGGCCGCGCAGTACGCGGCGGCACCGAAGACGGCCCCATGCCCCAACGACACCAGCCCCCCCACGCCGATCAACAGATTCAGACTCATGACGGCGGCGCCGACCAGAAGGATCTCGGCGGCAAACCGCAACACGAACCCCTCGCCCGACAACGGCGCAGCCGCGCACAATGCAACCAGGGCAAGGCCTTGCCAGAGACGTGTCATACCTGTCTGGCCTCCCGGCCGAGCAAGCCCACCGGCCGCACGACGAGAATCAGGGCCATCAGGCCCAGCGTGACGACATTGGCGAACTCAGGCACCCACATGCGACCGAATGTGGTGACGAAACCAATCAACAATGCACTGGCGAGCGTGCCGGCAAAACTGCCGAGCCCGCCAACCACCACGACCAGCAACGCCAGCAGCAGCACCTCTTCGTCCAGGCCGGGATAGGCCGACAGCATGCCGGCCCCAAGCGCGCCGCCCAGACCGCCCAGCCCGGCGGCCAATACCAGGCCCGCCGTCAACAGCTTGCGCGTATCGATGCCAAGCGTTTCCACAATGCCGCGATCGACGGTGCACGCGCGAATGGCCGCCCCCCACAACGTGCGGTCGATGAGCAGCCACAGCACCAGCGCCAGCACGAGGCCGGCAGCAATGATGAACAGACGATAGATGGGAAACGGAAATCCCAGGATGAACGCCACACCAGACAGCATCTCGGGCAGATCGGGCGTGCGCGTATCCGAGCCGAAGCCCCATCGCATCAGATCGGCGAACACCACCGACAACCCATAGGTCAGCAGCACCTGCATCAAGTGGGTGCGAGGATAGAAGCCGCGAAACGGATAACGGTCCAGCAACCATCCCACCGCGCCTGTAATGATGAACGCTGCGGGAAACGCCAGATACCACGGCGCACCCGAGGCCAGCCACTGGATGCCGATATAGCTTCCCAGCAGGTAAAACGAGCCGTGCGTCAGGTTGACGAAGTTCATCAGACTGAGCACCAACGACAAGCCCAGGCCGGTGAGCAGGAGCAGCACCGAGAAGGACAATGCGTTGAGGATCTGGACGACGGTGTAGGCCATGGCTTACTTCGATGCGCCGCCCGGACCGGGATCCTGAATGCCCGGGTAGGTGTGCAGGACGGTATTGAAGGGCTTGCCGTCGGCGCCTTTCTTCACCTCGTTGATGTAGATATCGAGGATGGCCTGGTTGTTGCGCGGATCGAAGCGCATCGGGCCGAAAGCCGTATCCACAGGCTTCTCGAGCAAGGCCTGCTTGAGGGCATCGCGTTGCGCCACATCGCCGCTGACCGCGTCGATCCCCGCCTTGATGACCTGCCCGGCGGTGTAGCCGGACGTGCTGGCTTCGCCCGGCAGGCGATTGCGCGCCCGGCCATAGGCCGCCACGAAGGATGCGGAAGCCGGTGCACCCGGCGATTGGTGAAACGCATTCAAGCCACCGAGCCCCGCGTCGCCGGCGGCCGGCAGCACATCTTCCTGATCGAACAACGCACCGGGACCAACCAGCCGGATCTTGTCCTGCAGGCGGAAATCCTTCATCTGCTTCAGGAAGCGCACGGCGTCGGCGCCCGGCAAAAACGCATAGATGAATGCAGGGTTCATCGACGCCACGTTCATCAGCATCGGCGCAAAGTCGGTGGTGCCCAGCGGCGTCCAGAATTGGCGGCCGAGGCTGCCGCCCTGCTTCTGATACGTGTCGGCGAAGTCGTTGACGTACTCGCGCCCGGCGGCATAGTCCGAGGCCAGGGTGATGCCACCCGATTTGGCCACGTGCTCATGCGTCCAGAGCGCCGCAGGATGCGCCAACATCCAGCTCGTTTTGGTGGTGCGGAAGATATACGGACTGGCAGCCTCGCGCGCCAGCGCATTCGCGGCAGCATTGATGATGAACGTCAACGTTTTCGACTCGGTGACGATATCGCGGATCGCCAGCGCCACCGCCGCGCTGATCACGCCGCAGATCACGTCCACCCGATCCTGCCCCACCAGTTTGCGTACCTTGCGCACGGCCTCGTCGGGCTTGCCGTGATCGTCTTCGATCAACAGTTGCACGGGGCGCCCGCCCATCTGATTGCCGTTTTCGGCCAGGAACAACGCCAGCCCTGCGCGCATGCTCTCGCCCAACGACGAAAACGGGCCGGACAGCGAGGTGACCAATGCGATCTTGATCGGCGCATTGGCGGCGCGCGCAAACTGCGGCATACCGATCGCGGCGGCGGCGCCCATGCCGCCCAGGATCAAGCTGCGGCGCGTGGAAGAAATACGGTTCGGCGTCAAAAAAGTGTCTCCAACGAATCAGGCTGCAGACGCGCGGCATCGACGGCCGCTTGCGTGCAACATGCAAACGCGATGGCCGGCGGAATCGATCGCGCCAGCATGCTGTGGTGGGTGCCGCCTTCGATCGCCTCGAAGACAACATTCAAATCGGGATTGGCGGCCCATTGCCGCGCCAGACGATGAGTGACCGGCAATGTGGGCATCCCCCCCTCGCGCGACGCCGGCGAACCATCGGGACCCACCGGCTCGGCGTGCCATGCCTCGTGTGTGCCGGCCATCATCAGCAGATCGACGCTTCGCGGCGACGGCGCGGCTGTCGCTGACGAGGATGGCGTGGCCGGGCGTTCGGATGCGGTTTCGCCCGGCGGCACGCCCGGAGATGAAGACCCGGCGCCACGCGGCGCCAGCATCGCGCCTTCGTGCCACCACACCGACGGGCTGGCCGCCACATAACGCGTAAACACGGGGGTCAGCCGCGCCTGCACCGCCCGCAGCACGCACAAGGCGCCGTAGGAATGCCCGTAAAACGTCAGCCGGGTCCGATCGATCGGCCGGTCGGCCAGTACAGCCGGCACGAGCACGTCGTTGACGAGCGCCAGAAAGTCGTCGGCCCCGCCATTACGCCACGCGGGTTGGCGCGGATCGGCCAAGGGATCGCGACCCGGAATGGCTGGTGTGTAATCCCACGCCCGTGCCTCACGAGCCTGCGCGCCCATCGGCGCATGACTGAGCGCGATGGCAACCATCGGCTCGCCCGAAGCGGCCAAGGCGTCGACCAGCGGCGCGGCAATCAAATCGCCATCGAGCAGAAACAACGCCGCGTAACCGGCCTCAGGCGGCTGACCCTGCGGCATCGCCACATGCACGCGGTAGGTTCGCCGTCCGTCGGCGGATTGCCAGTCGCGCACGTCGACGCGCCCGGCGCGCGCACGCGGCTGATCGGTAAGTGGGAGGGGCGTCGCCATCGGCATGCCGAAGGCGATCAGCGCCCGGCGCCGGTAGTGGCGGCAGGCGTCAGGTCGACCATGAACGCGCCCCGGTACGGCACCGCGGCAAAGCGCGTGTTGATCTCGTCCAACGTGGCCTGGGCCGACACATCGGCGAACGCAACCGGGTCAAGCCAGCGCGCAAGCGCTTCGATGAACACCACGTGCAACGGCGAATCGTTGAACCCGTGCCAGATGCCGTGCGCGTTGCCGGTACGCACCGCGGTCAGCGCCGACAACCGCTGGCTATCGATCACGGCCTGCAAACTGGCGCGCGCCCGTTCGGGATCGGCATCCATACCGATCGTCAGCCCAGCGCCGGCGCGGCGCGTGGCGCCCGTCCCCGTGGCCACATACACCGCCGGATTGCGGCTATTGATGTATTCAAACCCCAACTGGCCGGTTGCGCCCTTGAGCACATCCGCGCCGATATTGTGGCCGCCGGCCAGCGAGATCATGTCGTTGAACGTTCCCACCCCGGGCGAATTGCAGCAATCGGTGCTGCCGGCATGCGCATGCACCAGCACGGGCGGCTTCGCACGGCCCGCAACCTGCGTACGGGCGGCAACGCGATCCATGTGCTGGCGATAGAACGCGATCAGTGCCTCGGCCTGCTCGCCGCGGCCCAGTGCCTGGCCGAGCAGCCGAATGCTCGGTTCGGTGTTTTGCAAAGGCCGCATGAAGAAATCGACCACCACCACCGGTACGCCCGCGGCATCGAACTGACGAATCAGATTCGACGACTGGGGATCCGCGCCCGGTGCGATACCGGCGAAAGCCGACGTCAGAATGACCAGATCGGGACGCAGGGAGAGCGTTTTCTCGACCGAGAACGTGTCCGCCGTATGGCGGCCGACGACCGGCAGATTTTCGATTGCCGGGAATTTGTCCTTGTAGGCCGCGTACTCGTTAGCAAACGAGGTTTTGAATTCGTCCGACCAACCGGCCAGGATGCTGACGGGATCGGGATGGATCAATCCCAGTACCGGCAAGTACCTCGCTTGCGCCAACACCACACGTGTGGCGGGCTTGGCCAGCACCACCGTGCGACCGGACACATCCTTAAGCGTGATCGGCCCGGACTGCGCCTCTTGCGCGGCCGTCGCGGACGCAGCCAGCGTACTGCCGATCAAGGCAGCGCATGCAAACACGAGGGGGGTGACGAGACGATGCAACAGGGACATGAGCGACGAGCCGCCGGCGCGAGAAATCCGCCCGCGTGCTCTATTAGGGTTAATAATGATATCGATTTTCATTGTAAACACGTATGACGGTCGTAACAAGCCAGCCGGCCGACGCAAACGTTTCAGTGGACGTCTGCGTGGAGCCCGTCGATCATCACTTGCGACACCCCGAGCGAGCACGGCTCCACCCGGGCGCGCACGCCATACACCGCCGCGAGCGTCTCCGGGGTGATGACGTCGCTCGGCACCCCTTCAGCGATCAGATCGCCTGACCGGATCATCAGGCAATGATCCGCATGCTTTAACGCGATATTCAGATCGTGCAGCACGATCAACGTGACCAGCCCGTTATCACGGGTTTCCTGGCGAAGGAGATCCATGACATGGAATTGATAATTCAGGTCGAGTGCCGAGAGCGGCTCATCCAGCAGCAGGAGCCTGGGGCGGCGGATGAGTGCCTGCGCCAGGCCGACGAGCTGCTTTTGCCCGCCGGATAGCTGGTCGAGATAACGCATCGCCAGGTGCGCAATGCCCAAGCGCTGCAGCAACGCATCGACGGCGGCGATATCGCCTTTGCCCGTGCCGGCGGCCGCACCGGCGAATGCCGACGCGTTGGCCGCCACCAGCACCGATTCGAACACCTGCAAGTGCACCGCGGCCGGCAAGGTTTGCGGCAGGTACACCACCTGGCGGGCCCGCGTCTCGAAACTGGCGCGCGTCAGATCGTCGCCATTCATCACGACCTGCCCGCAGGCCAGTTTGATCAGCCCCGCCACGGCCTTCAACAAGGTCGACTTGCCGCTGCCATTGGGGCCCAGCAACGCTGTGACGGTACCGACGGCAATCGGCGCCACCGACAGATCCGCGATGATTTCGCGTGCCCCGTACGCGACCTTGAGATGATTGAGTTGCAGCACGACCAGCCTATTGCAATTGACGCTTGAACACGACCGCCAGAAAAAACGGAATGCCGACGAGCGAGGTAACGATGCCGACCGGGATGATGATGCCCGGCACCATGTTCTTGGAGGCGATCGACGCCGCCGACAAGATGACGCCGCCCACCAGCGCGCTGCCGGGCAGGTAGAAACGATGATCCTCGCCGAACAGACGGCGCGCGATGTGCGGCGCCACCAGGCCCACAAATCCGATCGTGCCCACGAACGCCACCGCCAGCGCCGACAGAATGCTGATCCGTACCAGCGCGCGCAGCCGCAGCCGGCGCACGTCGATGCCGAAACTGGCCGCCCGCTCTTCGCCCAGTCGCATCGCCGTCAGCCGCCACGAGTCGCGCATCGACAACGGCAGGATCAATGCAAACACGAGCAGCAGCACGCCGACCTTCGTCCAGTCCGCGCGTCCAAGACTGCCCATCGTCCAGAACACCAGGCCCTGCAGCGCATCGGCGCTCGCCACGAACTGGATCAACGACACCAGGGCGTTGAACGAAAACACGAGCGCAATGCCGAAGAGCACCACCCCGCTGGCGTTCATGCCGCCCCAGCGCGCCACGACGTGCAGCAACATCGCCGACATCAACGCAAACACGAAGGCGTTGCCGGCGATGGCCCAGGCCACGGGCACGCCGGGAATCGCCAGATCCAGAACGATCACCAGCGACGCTCCGAATGCCGCGGCCGACGAGATGCCCAACGTAAAAGGACTGGCCAGCGGGTTATTGAGGATGGTCTGCATTTCCGCGCCCGCCAGACCGAGCGCCACGCCCACTGCCATGGCCATCAACGCATAGGGCAGACGGATATTCCAGACGATCACCCGTGTGGTGGCATCTGCTGCATCCGGGTTGAACAGGGTTTGCAGCAGCTCGCCAAGACCAAGGCCGGACGCGCCCATCGTGAAGTCGAGCAGCGTGCACCCCAGGATGACCGCAGCCAGCAAACCCACCATGGCCCAACGGCGCCGGATGATGCGGCGATAGTGCTCGGGGGAGAATTCCAGGCCGGGCGTGCCGGCGGCGGGCGATGAACTAGGCGTAGACAAGATGATTGACCGGCACGCGTTGTGAGAGAGGGCGATAGCGCGCGCGGCTCGACGCTCGCACGCGACCGCGTCAACCGGTATGGCGACTGCGGCGAAGCAATTCTCAATAGAGAATGATTAACGTTAAGTATCTCATGACTTGATCTGCGGAGGCAGTCCGGACCGCAGGATCGCCGCCGGAACACGCCGTGCACGCGGTGCGAGCCCTGCCCGCGCGCATCCCGGCGAGATTCGAGCCATCCGTGCCGCCGCCGATGTCAACGATCAGTTGTTCAACGGCACGCGAACCACACTGTCCAAAGCGCCTTCGCGGTAGGAAGGGTGATCACGATCCAGGGGTGCCTTGACGGTCACGAACAGCACCTGTCCCGTATCGTCCAGCGCCAAACTGTTGGGATGCACCGGCAGATCGACCGTGCGTTTCACCGCATAGTTGTTTGCGTCGAGAATCGTCAATGCGCCGGTGCCCGATTTGTCGCCATGACCGGCGCCCCGATTGGTGACATAGATTTCCTGCCGGACCGCGTTGAAGCGCACATCGAGCGCGCCCTTGCCCAGCGGGACCTGCTGGACCGCCTTACCCGTACGCAAATCGAAAACATACAGGCGATTGGTATTGGAATCGGTGGCGAACAAGCGCTGCGTAGCGCTATCCAGCGCCACATTCAACATGAAATGCTTGGCGTCGCGCGCATCGGTCGTGTCGCCCGTGCTCAGACGCTGCACCACCCGCCCGCGCGTTGGATCGATCGCCAGGATTTCGTGCGTGCCGCCCTGCCCCACATACAGCCGATCTGACTGCGCATCGTAGGCGGCCCCGGCGGTCCAGCGACCGAGATTATTCAGGGTATGACGCACCTGACGCGTTTGGCCGTCGATGATCCACACCTTGCCGGCATCGCCAGGGCTCGTCACGAACACGCGATTGCGGGCCTCGTCGACGATCACTTTGCGGGTATGCGGTACGTCGCCCTTCGCACCGGCGCGGCCGAGTTGAATGGTGCCGGTCACCGCGCGCGTGGTCGCATCGACGACCGTCAAGGAGCCGTCCAGTGTGTTGCCGACATAAATCGTTTGGGTGCGCCGATTGATGCCAACGGCAAACGAACGGCGCGGCACATTTACCGTGTCCTTCACGGCCAGCGTTTGCGCGTCGAGGAAATACAACGCGCCCGACGCGCCCTTCTCGAACGAAGGCGACGCGGCAGCGACCAGCGCATCGGCATCCAGCGCCTGAATTTCGTACAGCCCCAGGCCGATATCCACATGCTGCACGGCATGCGCGCTCTGGCCCGCCGGATAAAGGGCCGGCGCGGGCGGCGATGGCTGGCGCAGATCGTCATGCGCCGGCGTCTGGCATGCGGCGAGCACCAGCGTCAAGGCCACCAAGCCCGCCGAGCGGCGAATACGAACGAAGGTCGATTGGGCAGTCACAAAACATCCTTTTGCTTGAATAACGAGACGCGTTATGTCGCTTGATAACGAGACACATTCTCTAATCGGGACCAAAGATACCACGGCACGCTTCGTGCCGGGCGTCGGATGCCGGCGCAGTCACGGGGCAAATGCGCGCAGAATCACAGTCACTGTCACAGTCACGGGCACGGGCACAGTCTCGAGCACAATCGCGGTCATGGCCGCGAGCACTGGAGGCAAACCGGCGGTGGTCAGGCCGACGCGGACACGCAGGCGCCATTGCCCGGCATCCCGTGCGCCAACATCTCGTCCGGTGCAGGATTGACGATCGGCTTGGCGTTGTCGGCCGGTACAGGATCGTCCATCTGGATCGCCGCACCGATAGCCGGAGAATCCACGTTTTTCATCCGGTACATCGCCGTGTCGGCATGTTTGAGTAGATCCTGCTCGAACTCACCGTGGTCGGGGTAGAGGGCGATACCGATACTGGCGCGGACGCTGAGATCGTGCCCGTCGATCGCATAAGGGCGCGTGAGCACATCGTGAATCTTTTCGGCCACTTGGGAGGCATGCTCGGGAAGCGGCAGATGATGCAGCAATATGACGAACTCATCGCCGCCCACCCGTGCCACCACATCCGATGCGGGCACGCACTGCATCAACCGTGCGGCGACCTCCTGCAGCAGCCGGTCGCCTACGCCATGGCCGCGCGTGTCGTTCACCTGCTTGAACTTGTCGAGGTCGATATACAACACGGAAAGCCGGCCTTGCTCATGCTTGGCCCGTGCAAGCGCTGCCCTGAATCGATCGTGGAACGCGCCCCGATTGGGTAGTGCCGTCAGCGCGTCATGCTGAGCCAGATAGCGCAGTCGCGCCTGCATCTGCTGACGTTCGATCACCGTTGCAATCTGCGTGGAGACGAATTGCAGCAGCTCCACATCTTCCTCGCTGTAGCACACGCCACCAGGATAGCTTTTGAGGACAAGGACCCCGATTGTGCCGTTGTGGACATTGAGCGGTACGCTCAACCAGCACAACGGCATGACGGTAATGGACGCGGTCAACGCCTGCACACGATCGCGCAGTGCGTCGGCGGTGAGCAGCAAGGGCTTGCCGGTGCGGAGCGTATCGGCGCACAACGCTACCGTCGCCGACGCATAAGGCTGCGGCATGCGCTCGTGGGCGTCGACGTGATACGGAAAACTCAGCTGATTCGTCTGCTCGTCATAAAGCGCGACCAAGAAGTTGTCTGCCGGCAACAGGCCCCCAACGATACGATGAATCAGTTTGAAGAGTGTGGGCAAATCGTCGGCGCTAAACGCCGCCTCGGCAATCGCGTACAGCATCGCCTGCCTGGCTTCCGCGCGCTTGCGCTCGGTGATATCGCGGGCAACGCCGATGCGCAGTTGATCGGCCGGCGACCAGCGCGCCGACCACATGATGTGCACAACTTGCCCGTCTTTGCGGACGTAGCGATTCTCGAAATGAAATTGCGGCAACCCGGCCATCACATCGACGATCGAGTCACGGGTCATCTCGCGATCTTCCGGCAACATCATGTCGAACATGGATTTGCCGATCAGCTCCTCCGGGCTATAGCCGAAGATGCGCTCACACGCGGCGCTTGCGAAAACCACGCGGGCGTCCTTCGTTACGGCAAATACCGCATCTATCATGAGATCGATGAAGCTTGCCGACGGCCTGTAGGTCTGTGCTTCCAAAGGATATCTGCCTTTACTCAGTCCGTTTGCCCGGGTTCAGCGCAGATCATACCTGCAGAGCTGGCGTATTCGCCTCATTTCGACGCCAGGAACGACACCTGCGGCGCGAGCGGGACTCAACGAGACCGTCCCCGCCCATGTCCACCCTCACCTTCGCGACCTTCAACATCAACGGCATCCGCTCGCGCCTGCCCGCCTTGCTCGCCTGGCTCGAACGCGAAGCGCCCGACGTGGTGTGTCTTCAGGAACTGAAATGCGTGGATAGCGCCTTCCCGATTGCCGAGATCAATGCTGCCGGCTACGGTGCGATATGGCGTGGCGAAAAGGCATGGAACGGCGTGGCCATTCTCGCGCGCGACATGGATCCGATCGAAACGCGCCGCGGGTTGCCCGCCAATGACGACGACAGCCACAGCCGCTATATCGAGGCGGCCGTGCACGGCGTGCTGGTGGGTTGCCTGTACCTGCCCAATGGCAATCCACAGCCCGGCCCGAAGTTCGAATACAAGCTCAAATGGTTCGAACGGTTCATCGACCACGCGCAGTCGCTCTACGACACCGGTCATCCGGTGGTGCTGGCCGGCGATTACAACGTCGTGCCTACCGATGAGGACATCTACAACACCCGGTCCTGGCTTAAGGATGCCTTGCTGCAGCCGGAGAGCCGGGCGTGCTACGAGCGCCTGCTTCAACAGGGATGGACGGATGCCTTGCGTGCAAAGCACCCCGACGCCCGCATCTACACCTTCTGGGACTATTTCCGCCGGCATTGGGAAAGCAACTCGGGGTTGCGCATCGATCATCTGCTGTTGAGCGACAGCCTCGCGAAGCGACTGAAGGATGCGGGCGTGCACACCTGGGTGCGGGGCGAACCGCACGCCAGCGACCACGCGCCAACCTGGATCACCGTGAAGGCTTGAGGGACGGTGCGCCGAAGCCGTTCAGCGACAGCGCCACGATCATGGCCAGCACGGCCTCGTTGTCGTCGGCCTCGAGCATCGGTTCGCCGCGCGCCAGGGTCGCGATCTTGTTGGATTGGGGATCGCAGTTGACCAGCGCGTGCAACGCCGCGCCGCGAACAAATTCATAACGCAGGATGATCTCACCTCGGCTCAAGTGCGGCAGCGTCGCACGCATGGCGTCGAAGAAAACCTGCGCATACCCGTCGAAGTGATCCGCCACGAAACGCGTGTATTCGCTCTCTGGCGTGGCGCGCAGATGCTGTTCTACGCGAACGAAAAACCGCCCGCCGTCACCATCGCGCTCGCACTCCACCAAAGGCCGCATCAACGCATCGAGAATCACCGGCAAGGGCATCGGATGACCTTCGAAGCGTTCTTGCGCCGCATGCAGCATCTGCTTGCGGCGCACATTTGGCGGACCGATGATGTCCATCAATATCTGCCGCACCAAGGCATCTTTGGAACCGAAGTAATAGTTGACCGCCGCAACGTTCGTGTTGCTGGCATCGCTGATATCGCGCACGGTCGTGGCGATGGGCCCTTTGCGGGAGATCAACGACTTCGCGGCAACTAGGATGCGGCGATCGACCGACGCATCGGCCTCGGTGTCCGGGCCGGAAAGTGATAGGTCCGACATAGTGCTCCTGAGTCGTGGCGCCCCGCGCGCCGAATGAGCGTGACGTTGATGCTGAAGGTCGAGTGCGTATCGTCGCACGCAAAGGAATTCGACCCAATTAAAACATCTGTTTTATCAAAATGCTGAGTTGTAAAAGTGTCAGCTAGGTGTTTTCCACTAAATCGTGGAATTCAGCACATTAACCCTTGCTGACGTGAACTAACGTTCCTAGAATTAAAACACTTGTTTCAGACAAGCAGCAGTCAAAACAACATTCGTTGTGCAAGCGGCAAGCCATTTCTCAAAGTGGCGCCCGCATCCGATATCCGGTGGAGACAGCCCTGGAGAAGCACTTATGCGTCGGTATCGATTGACTCGCGTTTCCCACGTCCTCCGCTTGTACCTCTACGCGCTGCACCGCCACTGCCGTGAGGCGTTGCTGCAGACGCCGCCGTGTGCGCGGCTCTCGCCCCCTGCACCCTGATTCGTCGGGCCGCGGCGCCACGCTGCGGTCTCTTCTTCTGTTACCCCCTCTATGACGCTTGCCGCCGGCCAGGCGCCGGGCGTTGTGTCGTCCTTCGGAGTTGTCTATGGTCATCAAACGGTTTGCGGTGTCGCTGTGTGCCGCCGCCATCATGGCAGGCGCGGTTTCCGGTCAAGCATCCGCGGCAGAAAAGGTGCTGCGTGTGGCCACCACCCTCGCGGATATCCCGCTGACCACCGGCCAGCCGAGCCAGGGTGGCGAGGGTGTGCGGTTCATCGGCATTACGCTCTACGATTCGCTGATTCGCTGGGATCTGTCGAAGGCCGACGAATCGGCCAAGCTGGTGCCGTCGCTAGCCGAAACCTGGAAAGTCGACGACACCACGCAAACGAAGTGGACCTTCAACCTGCGCCACGGTGTGACGTTTCACGATGGCTCCACGTTCAACGCCGACGCGGTGGTGTGGAACCTCGACAAGTTGATGAAGCGCGATGCGCCGCAGTACGACCAACCGCAGGCCACGCAGGCTTCGACCTACACCGGCACGATCGCAAGCTACCGCAAGATTGACGACTACACCGTCGAGGTCACGACCAAAGAGCCCGATGCGGTACTGCCCTACATGATGGCGCAGATCTTCATTTCGAGTCCGGCACGCTACAACGAGGTCAAGGGCGACTGGAATGCGTTTGCCCAGCGCGCGTCCGGCACGGGCCCATGGATACTCGATAAGCTGGTGGCGCGCGAGCGTGCCGAGCTGGTGCGCAATCCCAAGTACTGGGACGCGGCACGGGTGCCCAAGTCGGATCGCCTGGTGTTGCTGACGATGCCTGACCCCTCTACCCGCGTGGCGGCCCTGCTCTCCAAACAGGTCGACTGGATCGAGGCCCCGCCGCCTGACACCGTGCCGCGCCTGAAGCAACAAGGCATGCAGATCGTCACCAACGTCTATCCGCATGTGTGGCCCTATCAGTTGAGTTTCTCCGAAGGCTCGCCCTTCAAGGATCTGCGCGTGCGCAAGGCCGCCAACCTGGCGATCGATCGCGAAGGCCTGTCGGGCTTTCTGGGTGGACTCGCCGTGCCGGCCAAAGGCATGATCGACAGCAAGCATCCCTGGTACGGCAAGCCGACCTTCGATATCAAATTCGATCCCGAGCAAGCACGGGCCCTGATGAAGGAAGCGGGCTACAGCCGCGCAAAACCGGCCAAGATCAAGCTGCTGATTTCACCTTCGGGATCCGGACAGATGCAGCCGCTGCCCATGAACGAATTCGTGCAGGAAAACCTGCGTGATGTGGGCTTCGATGTCGAGCTCGAGGTGATGGAGTGGGAAGCCCTGCGGGCACGCCGCCGTGGGGACTCCGACGCCCCCGAGAACAAAGGCGCACATGGCCTGAACAACAGCTGGGCCTACTGGGACCCGAATATCGCGTTGATCGGTACCGCCTGGTCCACGCAGCGTCCGCCGGGCGGCTACAACTGGGGCGGCTACAGCGATCCCCAGGCCGACAAGCTGGCCGCGCAAGCGAAGGTGACCTTCGATCCGGCGCAGCAGGATGCGGTGCTGGCGCAACTGCACAGCTATATCGTCGATCAGGCGATGTGGATCTGGGTGGTGCATGACCTGAACCCGCGCGCCATGTCGCCGCGTGTGAAGGGCTTCGTGCAGGCGCAAAGCTGGTTTCAGGACCTGACGCCGGTCTACGTGGAGTAAGCGCCATGCTCCGATACCTGCTGCAACGCCTGCTGTACACCCTGCCGATCGCCATCGGGGTGTCACTTGTGTGCTTCGCCCTCGTCCACCTCGCGCCCGGCGATCCGCTGTCGGCCGTGCTGCCCGAGCGCGCGCCGCCTGAGCTCGTGGCGCAGGTGCGCGAGGAATACGGGTTCGACAAGCCGGTGCCGGTGCAATATCTGATCTGGCTGCGCAACATCGTGACCGGCGACTTCGGTACGTCGATCACGACGCGCCGGCCGGTGCTGGCCGAGATCATCCCCGCGATCAAGAACTCCCTGATGCTGGCCGCAGTGGCCATTTTCCTGGCATTCGTGGCGGGTACCACGCTGGGCACCATCGCCGGCTACAGCGATCGGCCGAGCATCGACCGCGCAGTGACTTCAGTGGCGGTCACGGGAGTATCGATCCCGCATTACTGGCTGGGGATGGTGCTGATCGTGATCTTTTCGGTCAATCTGGGCTGGCTGCCCGCGACCGGCATGGGCGCTGACGGGTCGGCCGGTTTCACGTTCAATCGCGAAAGCCTGATGCACATGATCTTGCCGTCGATCACGTTGGCCGTCATTCCGGCCAGCATCATTGCGCGGTCGGTGCGCGCCGCGGTAAGCGAGATCCGCAAGCAGGAGTTCGTGCAGGCCCTGTATGCCAAGGGCGTGCCGGCGCGGCTCGTATTCGTGCACGTGATGAAGAACGCCGCGCCCACGGTGATGGCGGTGATGGGACTGCAGTTCGCGCAAATGCTGGGGGGCTCGATTCTGGTCGAGACCGTGTTCGCCTGGCCGGGCACGGGCTTCCTGCTCAATTCCGCCATCTTCACGCGCGACCTGCCGATTCTTCAGGGAACGATCCTGGTGCTCGCCATGTTCTTCGTGCTCACCAATCTGGCCGTAGACGTCTTGCAGATGATGGTGGATCCGCGCGTCAAGCGTGGGTAAGGCGTGCCTCGCACCCACTCTGCCCTATCGCGTTCAAGGAGCTTTTATGCAGAAGGATAGTCTGGCAATGAGCCTGCCCGGTGGCCCCACCGCACCGATCGCGCCGCCGCTGCCCCCACCCGTCACGCGCAGCTTCTGGCGCTCGAGCGTGCGCCGGCTGTTGCGCGATCCCGTCACGATCGCCTGTTTAACCGTGCTCTCGCTGATCGTGCTCTCGGCGATCCTCGCGCCGTGGCTGGGGCTGGACGATCCCTTCAAGATGAGCATGGTGCGGCGCTTGAAACCGCCCGGCACACCGGGTCATCTGCTGGGCACCGACGAGCTGGGCCGCGACATGCTCGCGCGGCTGATCTACGGCGGCCGCCTGTCGCTCTTCATGGGCGTCATGCCCGTGGTGCTGGCCACCCTCATCGGCGCCACGCTGGGCATTACCGCAGGCTACGCCGGCGGCCGCGTCAATATGGCCATCATGCGCACGGTCGACGTGTTTTACGCATTTCCCTCGGTGCTGCTGGCCGTCGCCATTTCGGGCGTATTGGGCGCGGGTGTGTTCAACAGCATCGTGTCGCTCACGCTCGTGTTCATTCCTCCCATCGCCCGTGTGGCCGAAAGCGTAACCACCCAGGTGCGCAACCAGGACTTCGTCGAGGCGGCCAAGGCCACCGGCGCCAATGCCTACCGCATCGTCACCGGCCACGTCTTGAACAATGTGATCGCACCCATCCTGATCTACGCGTCCAGCCTCATCAGCGTCAGCATCGTGGTCGCGTCGGGCTTGAGCTTCCTGGGCCTGGGCGTGAACCCGCCCAACGCCGAGTGGGGCCTGATGCTGAACACGCTGCGCCAGGCCATTTATGTGGCACCGCTGAATGCCGTCCTGCCCGGCGTGATGATTTTCCTGACCTCCATGTGTTTCAACCTTGTCAGTGACGGCCTGCGTGGCGCGATGGATGTGAAAGCATGAAGACGACCTCGGAGCAAGCCATGAGTCTGGTCGCCCCAACGCGGGATGCACGCGATCGCGGCGGTCCCGCGCAGCCGATGCTGATCGTGCGCGATCTGAAGAAGCACTTTCCCATTGCGGGCAATCGCGTGGTGCGTGCCGTGGATGGCGTGAGTTTCGATGTGGCCAAGGGCGAGACGCTGGGCATCGTCGGCGAGTCAGGGTGCGGCAAGTCCACCACCGGCCGCCTGCTGATGCAGTTGATCGCGCCCGACGCCGGCAACGTGATTTTCGATGGCGAGGAAGTCGGCGCGGTGCACGGCATCTCGGTGCGCGATCTGCGCCACGGCATGCAGATGGTGTTCCAGGACAGCTATGCATCGCTCAACCCCCGCCTGACCATCGCCGACAGCATCGCTTTCGGCCCCAGCATCCTGGGCCTGAAACGCGCGCAGGCGGCGGCGCGTGCGCAGTCCTTGTTGAAGATGGTGGGTCTCGAACCCACTTTGTTTGCGCAGCGCTATCCGCATGAGCTGTCGGGTGGCCAACGTCAACGGGTCAATATCGCCCGCGCCCTGGCCATGGGCCCACGCGCCGTGATCCTGGACGAGTCGGTGTCGGCGCTGGACAAGTCGGTCGAAGCCCAGGTGCTGAACCTGCTGCAATCGCTCAAGCGTCAACTGGGGCTCACCTACATTTTCATTTCGCACGACTTGAACGTGGTGCAGTACATGAGCGACCGCGTGCTCGTGATGTATCTGGGACAGGTGGTCGAATCCGCCCCCGTCGACGCGCTGTATGCCCAGCCGCGTCATCCCTACACCGCAGCGCTGCTGTCGTCGCGGCCCTCGATGGATCCGAAACGGCGCGCGACCAAGCCACCCTTGTCGGGCGATCCCCCCAATCCGATCGATCCGCCCAGTGGCTGCCGGTTTCGCACCCGCTGCCCGCATGCGCAATCGCTCTGCGCGGAAGTGGCCCCGCCCCTGGCGCCCATGGGTCATGCGGCACATCTGGCGGCATGCCACTTCCCGCTCGCCATCGTCGACGCGCGCCAGGAGGCCCTCGCATGAACACTGCATTGCTTGATCCCACCGAAACCGTGCCGTCGGCCGTCAAACCGCTCGTACGCGTGCGCGATATGTCGGTCCGGTTCGTGTCGCGCGACATGGCGATCTCCGTCGTCAACGGAGTGTCGTTCGATCTGAATCCCGGTGAAGTGCTGTGCCTGCTGGGCGAGTCCGGCTCCGGCAAGAGCGTCACGATGCGCGCGTTGATGCGGCTGCTGCCGCGCACGGCGCAATTGGGGGGCTCGATCGACATCGATGGCCGCGACATTCTGGCATTGCGCGATCGCCAGCTGGCATCGATACGCGGACCGCTGATCTCGATGATCTTCCAGGAGCCGCTCACGGCGCTCGACCCGGTGTACACGATCGGCCAGCAGATCGCCGAGACCGTGAAATGGCACGACGGCGTCGATAGCCGGAAAGCACGCGCCCGCGCCCTCGAGCTGCTTGAGCTCGTGCAGATCCCGTCTGCAAAGCAACGCCTCGATGCGTATCCGCACGAGCTCTCGGGCGGCCTGCGTCAGCGCGCCATGATTGCCTTGGCGCTTTCATGCCGGCCGAAGCTCCTGCTGGCCGATGAGCCGACGACAGCGCTGGATGCCACCGTGCAGATTCAGGTTTTGCTGTTGCTGCGAAGCTTGCAGGCCGAGCTCGGCATGACCACGATCTTCGTCACGCACGATCTGGGTGTGGCGTGCGAGATCGCCGACAAGCTGGCCGTGATGTATGCCGGCCGTTTCGTGGAGACGGGTAGCGTGGAAGACGTGCTTTCGCGCCCGGCCCATCCCTACACGCGCGGCCTGATGCGCTCCACCGTGCATGCGGGCCAGCGTGGCGAGGAATTGCAACCGATCGCGGGTTCGCCACCCGATCTTGCCGCGCTGCCCAGCGGCTGCAGTTTTCGGCTACGTTGCGAATTGGCCACCCCGGCATGCGCGCAGGATGTGCCCGCCTTCACTGACTGCGCAGCCGGCCACGCCGCGCGCTGCATTCATATTCCTCCCGCCATGCGCGACCACACGCCGCAGGCCTCCCGGCCCTGAGCCGCTTTCTTCCCCTTCCACAGGATCCGCCATGTCAGATGACCTGTTTCACCTTACCGCGAGCGAAGCCAGCCGGCTGATGTTGGCCCGCAAGCTCTCGCCGGTCGAACTGCTCGATGCGTTTCTGGACCGCATCGATGCCGTCGACGCCGACGTCAAAAGCTACCTGCTGGTCACGGCGGACGCCGCGCGCAAGCAGGCGGCCAAAGCGGAGATCGACATCGGCGCGGGCCGCTGGAAAGGCCCGCTGCACGGCATCCCGTATGCCGTGAAGGACAACTACTTCACCCGCGGCGTGCGCACCTGCGCCGCGTCGAAGTTGATGCTCGACCACGTGCCCGATTACGACGCCAGTGCGATCGAGCGCCTGGATGGCGCGGGCGCCGTGTTGCTGGGCAAACTCAACACCTGGGAGTACGGCACCGGCACGGGCGCCGTGCACTTCGATCTGCCGTTCGAACCGGCTTGCAATCCCTGGCACCTGGCGCATCACACCGGCGGCTCGTCCACCGGCGCCGGCGCGTCGGTCGCAGCCGGCACGGCGATGGTGGCGATGGGGTCCGATACCGGCGGGTCGGTACGCCTGCCTGCCGCCGCGTGCGGCCTGCAGGGTTTAAAGCCCACCTACGGCCGCATCAGCCGCTACGGCATTCTGCCCAACTGCTATTCGCTCGATACCGCGGGGCCGCTGACCTGGTCGGTGGAAGACAACGCCATCATGATGCAGGTGCTGGCCGGCTACGACGCGCGCGATCCGGCGAGCGCCGATCAGCCCGTACCCGATTACCTCGCCAGTTTGCATACCGGCGTGCGCGGCCTGACGATTGGCATCGTGCGCGACATGGGTGCCGATGGTGAACAACTCGACGCCGCCAACCGTGCGGGCGTGGAGGATGTGGCACGGGTGCTGGCGGCCGAAGGCGCGCGCGTGATCGAGATCGTGTTGCCGGCCCTGCCCAGCAGCTATCGCCAGGTGAGCAGCGTGATCAACTGGACGGAGTCGCTTTCGATTCACGAACACGACTTCATGCATCGCGCCCACGACATGGGGCTGGCCCTGCGAGACAAGATGATGCACGGCTTCATGACGCGCGGCGTCGATTACCTTGCCGCCATTCGCCGTCGACGCGAACTCACGCTGAGCACCGATGCCTTGCTGCGCACGGTGGACGCGCTTGTCATGCCATGCGCCTTTCATACCGCGCCGCCGTTTGCCGACGCCGATCGCGTCAAAGCCTTCACCACCGATAGCGCCTGCCCGGTTTTCAATATTTCCGGCCATCCGGCCATGTCGATCCGCACCGGTTTCGACGCGGCAGGCTTGCCCACGAATGCGCAAATCGCCGGCCGCTGGTTCGATGAAGCCACCGTGCTCCGCGTGGCGCAGGCCTACGAACGCGCAACTGCGTGGCATCTGAAACGCCCGCAACTGGTTGCGGCATTACAGCCGGCATGACCTCGCTGCGCTGCCGCCCGCCTGACCTCGCCACATTGAAAAGGATATGACCATGCCCGCCCCCGCCCCCTTGCCCGCTGCCTGGCAGCCGTCCGATATCGATGCCTACATCGCCCGCTTCGGCTTGAAACTCGACGACCCCGCCATGCGCGCGCGGTTGTGCGCATCGGCCGAGGCCGCGTCGGCCGCAGGCGCCGCCGTCCCGCGCATGCCGAACAAAGACTGCGAGCCCGCCCATATTTTCCAGTTGCCCTTGCCCTGAACCTTGCCGGAAACCGCCACCATGCAACCCTTTGAACTTACTGCTTCCGAAGCTTCGGCGCTGATCGCCAAGCGCGAACTGTCGTGCGAAGAACTTGCGCGCTCCACGCTCGACCACATCGAGCGTACCGAGCCGGACGTGCGCGCCTTTACTTACGTCGATGCCGATCAAGTGGTGCGCAATGCACGCGAGCTCGATAAAACCCCGCCGAAAAGTCCGCTGCATGGCTTGACCTTCGGTGTGAAAGACATGATCGAAACCGTCGACATGCCCACCACCTACAACTCCCCCATTTACTACGGTCACCAAGCCGGCAAGGATGCGGCGTGCGTGGGCACGGTGCGCGCCCGAGGCGCCTTGATCCTGGGCAAGACCGACACTGTCGAATTCGCCACGGGGGGCCGTCGTGCGGCGACCCGCAACCCCTACAACTTCGCGCATACGCCAGGCGGCTCGTCGTCGGGCTCGGGTGCCGCGGTGAGTGCGAAGATGGTTCAGTTGGCCTTCGGCACGCAAACCGGCGGCTCGCACATCCGCCCGGCCGCCTTCAATGGGATCTACGGCATCAAGCCCACCCACGGTGTGGTCAGCCGCGAAGGCGCAAAAAATTACTCGCATACGCTGGACACGATCGGCTGGTATGGCCGCTCTGTGGCGGACCTGCAATTGGTGGCGCGCGAGTTTCGTTTATTCGGCATGGACGAGGCCCCGACCACGCCATTGAAAGGGCTGAAGGTGGGCCTGTGCCGAGGCCCCAATTGGCATTTGACCGAAGCGTCGGGCCGCGCTGCCTTGATGACGGCCGCCGCGCGGCTGGCAGACCAGGGCGCCGAAATTGTCGATCTCGATCTCCCGCCCGATTTCGATCACATCACGCATGCCCAGGAAGTGGTCATGCGCGGCGAAGGCCGCGCCGCGTTCCTGCCGGATTACCTGGCGAACTACGCGCTGCTGCACCAGGACTTTCGCGACCTGGTTGAGAATGCCAAAGGCTATACCGCAGAAGACATGGTGCAAGCCTACGACCTGGCCGCATCGTGCCGGCGGCAGTTCGACGGCCTCTTCGGTGACGCACTGGACGTGGTCCTGACGCCGCCTTGCATCGGCCAAGCGCCCATTGGCTATTACGACACCGGCAATCCGGCGTTCAACAGCATGTGGACGTTGCTGCATGTGCCCTGCGTTGCAATCCCGGTTGGGCTGGGCGACAAGGGACTTCCGGTGGGCATCCAGGTCATCGGACCGCGCTTTTCCGACGCGCGCCTGCTCTCGATCGCATCCGCCTGCGCCCCCGCCATTCATGCGCCCGCCAAACTGACGCCGGTGGACGCCGCCATGGCGGAAGAACTGGTCGCTTGAGCGGTCCGGTGGGGGTCCGGCCGGGGTCTGGCGTGGTCTGACGGAGGCTGCCGAGACGTGGCAGGTTCCGACGACGGTCTGGCTGAAGTCTGACGGGGTTCTGAACTGTTACCTTGTCGCCCCCAAATTCGGCAAATTCGGGAGCAGAATGGGTTACCCGACCCACTCGCTCCCGGAGCATCCATGTCGTATCGCACCCCCCTCGCACGCGCCCTCTTCTCCCTTACCGTTCTGGCCTGTGCCACGGCGCACGCCGCCGACGACAAGCCCGTTCGCATCCGCGGCGAGATTGTCGCGGCTACCGCCGACGGTCTCACCGTCAAGCATGTCAGCGGCGAACAAGTGAAGATTGCCGCGCCCCCCGACACCGCAGTCTCGTCAGTCAAGAACGTGCCGCTTTCCAGCATCAAATCCGGCGATTACGTGGGCGCCGCTTCGCGCAAGGGGCCGGACGGCAAGCAAACGGCGATTGAAGTGCTGGTGTTTCCCGAAGCCGCGCGCGGGTCGGGCGAGGGCCATTACGGCTGGGATCTCGCCCCTGATAGCTCGATGACCAATGCCAACGTCGATGCCGTCGTCTCCGGTACGAATGGCCGCGATCTCAAGCTGTCGTACAAGGGCGGCACGCAAACCATCGTGGTGCCCACCAATGCGCCCGTCGTGACATTTGCGCCCGCCACACGCGCCGATGTGTTGCCCGGCAAAAAGGTATTCGTGGTGGCCAAGCCGACTGGCGACGGCTATCTTGCGCAACGCATCGTGGTTGAAAAGGATGGCGTGGCACCGCCCATGTAATCGTCCGTACGTCCGGTGAATCCTGCACGTGCGAGGCGTCACGGCATTGCGGGCAATGGCAATAGACGATCAGACAAAAAAAACACCCCAAAATTGCGTCGCGCTTTTGGGGTGTTTTCAATGAACTGCCGCCCTCGGTCAATGCTGGCTTTCCGTGATTACTCGCGCCTTGCTGATGCTGCCGCGACTGACGACGGTCACGCTGCAGCCGTTTGAACGGCGGCGCGTGTCGCCGAGCAGTTATCAGTGCTTGATCAGATCGTCGATATGCACCGGCAGATCGCGCACCCGTACACCGGTGGCGTGATAGACCGCCGCGGTAATTGCCGCAGCGACGCCCGCCAAGCCAATCTCACCGATACCGCGCGCGCCCAACTCGTTCAATGCCTTGTCGGGGTAGTCCAGAAACTCCACATCGATATCCGGCGAATCGGCATGGGTCACCATCACATAGTCCGCCAGATTGCTGTTGATCGGCGCGCCGTTGCGGCTGTCGTAATGCGTCTCCTCGAACAGCGCCATTCCCACACCCATCACGATGGCACCTTCAATCTGATTGCGCCCACTCAATGGGTTGATGATCTTGCCGGCGTCGATCACCGTCACCACGCGCCTCACGCGCATCCGGCCGATTTCCGGCTGCCAACCCACTTCAACAAAGTGTGCGCCGTACGAATGGATCGAGTGCTTGTCGGCATCGGGATCGTTGTCGCTTGCGCCGGCGCGCCCTTTGCCCAGCACCTGGCTGAGTTCCGCTTTCTGCAGCACAACCTCGAACGGCACGCCGGCCTCAGGCTGCTCCGACTTGCGATGCACGCGACCAGCGGTCATCGTCAGATCCTCGGGGTCCGCACCCTTCATGGGCAGGCCGTCGGTCTCGGCCGCAATGCTGAGCAATTGCTTGATGGCTTCGCGCGCGGCCTTGCCGATGGCCGGCACGAGCGAGCCCGTGGCCATCGAACCGCCCGACATCGGGCCAGCCGGGAACGACGTGTCGCCGATCGCCACCACGATCTTGTCGCTTGCGATGCCCGTGAGATTGGCCACCATCTGCGCCATCACCGTGTAGGTCCCGGTGCCGATATCCTGCGTGGCACTGGCCACGCGCGCCGTGCCATCGCGATTGAGCTGCACGTTTGCCATGGCGGGAATGCGCTTGGCCATCCACGACGCACCGGCCATTCCCCACCCCAGGATCTCGCCGTCGGCGTGCATGCTACCCACCTCCGGATTGCGCTTGGACCAGCCGAATTTCTCAGCACCTCGCTTGAGACACTCGGTGTAATACCGCGTGGAAAACGGCACGCCGAGGCTTTCATCGATCTCAGGCTCGTTCTGCAGTCGCAATTGCACTGGACAGATATCGAGCTCGATCGCCAGTTCATCCATGGCGGACTCGGTGCAATAGAGCCCCGGCACGGCGCCCGGCCCGCGCATCGACGTATTGGGACCGAAATGGCGGCGCGCCTGGCCCGACGTCACACGCAGGTTGGGCGTGCTGTAGAAATAAGGTGTGGCCTCACCGCAGTTTTCCTTGCTCGCCTCGACCTGCGCCACATGATGCACATAGTCCTGCTGGATCGACGTGAGCCGGCCGGCCTTGGTCGCGGCGATGCGAATCCGCTGCTGCGTATTGGTGCGATGCCCAACGGTCTCGAACATCATCTTGCGTGAGATTTCGAGTTTGACCGGACGTTTGAGATCACGCGCCGCGGCCACGGCAAGCAACGAGTGCGTCCACGGCCAAAGCTTGCCCCCAAAGCCCGAGCCCAGGTACTCGGTGACCACCCGGATATTCTCCGGCACTTCGCCAAGCATCTGCACCAGCACCGACTTGTGATTGCCGATCGCCTGCGACGTCTCATAGACGGTGTAGGCGCGGCCATCGTATGTGGCCACCGTGCAATGCAGCTCGATCGGATTGTGCGTCTCAGGCGGCGTGCGATACACCTGATCGATCTTGACCTCGCCCTTTGCAAATGCGGTGTCGGGGTCGCCACGCTCGCTATCCACCTTCGGTTTATCGTCGGGCTCGAGCTCCAGACTCACGTCCACCAGCTTTTCGGTATAAGTGGCCTTCACGGCGCGCGCCGCTGCGGTGGCTTGTTCGAAGCTTTCGGCCACGACCAAAGCGATGTATTGACCGTAGTAGTTGATCTTGTTGTCGGACAGCGGTGGACGCTTCTCGTCGATCGATGCACCGCTCGCATCCGAGATGCGATACAGCGGTCCGATATTTTCGTGCGTGAAGATCTTCACCACACCCGGCATTTTTGCGGCCGCGGCGGTGTCGAGCGCCGTCAGTTCGCCGCTGGCGATCGTGGCGCTCACCGGCTGGGCGTAGACCATGCCGGGAAAGTGATGGTCGGAGGTGTACATGGCACCGCCACTCACTTTGAGCGGGCCATCGATACGGGCAAGCGAAGCGCCGATCGCGGCGGATTCGGCGGGATTATGCGCAGTCATTATTGATCCTTTGATTGAGCCGGGGCATCACGCTGCTTGCGTGGCGTCTTTCAACGCTTGAACGATGCAGCGCTTGGCAAGTTCGACCTTGAAGCCGTTCTCGCTCTGGGGCTTGGCGTCGGCCAGGGCAGCTTCGGCCGCACGCTGGAAAAGCTCGCCACCGGGCGTTTGTCCTTGCAACACCGCCTCTGCTTGCACCGCACGCCAGGGCTTCGCACCTACGCCACCCAATGCCACGCGCACATGCGCGATTTTGTCGCCATCGAGCGCGATCACCACCGCCGTCGACGCCAGCGCGAACTCGTATGATGCGCGATCCCGAAGTTTCAGATACGTGGACCGGGCACCGGACACCGGTGCCGGCAGACTCACGTGGGTAATGAGATCGCCGGGCTCAAGCACCGTCTCGCGCTCCGGCGTATTGCCCGGCAGCAGAAAGAAATCTTCAAAAGCGATTGCGCGCTTGCCGCCCGTGCCTTGCACATGCACGGTAGCTTCGAGCGCCGCAAGGGCCACGTTCATATCCGACGGGTTGCTCGCAATGCACTTCTCGCTCGTGCCCAAAATCGCCAGATTGCGATTGAACCCGTCGATAGCCCCACAGCCGCTGCCAGGCTCGCGCTTGTTACAGGCCATGGCGGGATCGCGAAAGTACACGCATCGCGTGCGCTGCAGAAGATTGCCGCCGGTGGTCGCCATATTGCGCAATTGCGCTGACGCCCCCGAAAGCAGTGCCTCCGACAGCACCGGATAATGTTCGAGAATATGGGCGTGATGCGCCAGATCGGCATTGCGCACTATGGCGCCGATGTCGACACCGCCATCGTCCCGCTGCGTGACCTGATCGAGTGGCAAGCGCCCGATATCGATCACCTGTTCGGGTTGTTCGACGTCGAGCTTCATCAAGTCGATGAGGGTGGTGCCGCCTGCGAGGAAGCGCACGCGTGCGCCCTGCTGCGCGGTTTGCGACAGCGCACCGGCGCGAATGGCTGCGTCGACGTCGGCCGCGCGTGAAATTTCAAATCGTTCCATGGTCGCTCCTCAGCCCTGACGCACGTGTTGAATGGCCGCCACGATGTTCGAGTAAGCGCCGCACCGGCAGATGTTGCCGCTCATCGCTTCCTTCACACAGGCATTGCTCGCGCCGCATGGCTCGTTCAGCAGCGCCACACCCGACATGATCTGTCCCGACGTGCAGTACCCACACTGATAGCCGTCGTGCGCAACGAAAGCCGCTTGCATCGGATGCAGGTTGCCCGGCTGGCCCAGGCCTTCGATCGTGGTGATCTCGTCGCCGGCGTGCGTGACCGCCAGGCGCAAACAGGAATTCACCCGTTTGCCGTTGACGTGCACCGTACAGGCGCCGCATTGGCCGTGGTCGCAGCCCTTCTTCGTGCCGGTCAGATGCAGGTGCTCGCGTACGCAGTCCAGCAAGGTGGTGCGCGGATCGAGGTCGAGCGATTCATCGCGACCATTGATCTTCAAACGCACGGGCACGGTATCTTGCGCACTACGGGCGGCGGGCGCTGCCACCGTGGCATCGGCACGCTCAGCGACGGGGTTGTCGGCACGAACCGGCATGGGCGTATCAGCGGCCCGGATGTCGGTGGGCATGGGATTGGCGGCTGCAGCCTGCACGTCGGCGATGTCGCGAGCCGTGCTGCCCGACGCCGGCCGGTTGGTAGGCGAGACAGGCGCGGCATCGCGCGATGGCTGCGCCTGAGATGAGGTCATGGACATAATGGATTTCCCTGGATGTTGGGGCGCGGCGCGAGGTAGGCCGGTGTGCTCACGGCATTGGCACCGCTAGAAGTACCGAGCCGCCGGGCGCAAGCAGCGTTCCCATCCGCGGTACCCAGTGGTCGAACGCCCGTGATAAGCCGCGCGCCGTTTCAGTCGGAAACGTTGCGGTTTGTAGACGTGCAGTCCAAGCTCCGGACGGGCAGGTATGCTTTTGCATTCGTCAACTTGCCGCGCGCCGCCCCATGTCCTCGACCGCCCTGAGTCTTGCTCCCTCGTCTGCCACCGCCGCGTTTCCGTTTCCCGCGCTTCCGTTTCCCGCGTCTGCACGCCCCACTGCGTCGCGATCGAGATTACTGGCGGGCGTGCTCAGCCGTGCCCTCACCGCCCTCGCCCTGAGTCTTGCCGCCCTGTCCGCCCATGCGGCAGCCCCCACCTGCGAGGTCGATCGGCCGATCAAGTTCAGCGGTCTGAACTGGGAATCGAATCTGTTGATGGCCGGCATCGAGCGCTTCATTCTCGAAAAAGGCTACGGCTGCAAAACGCAGGTGGAGCAGGGCGAAACACTGGCCATGCTTGCCGCCTTGCAACGCGGCGACGTCGACATCACGCCTGAGGTGTGGCCAGGCCAGATCGAAGGTGCGTGGGAGAAGGCCACAACGTCGGGCAAGGTGATCGGCGTGGGCCATGTGTTCGATGCCGGCGAGGGCTGGTATATCCCGCGCTACACGGCCGAGAAATTTCCCGACCTCAAGAAGGCCAGCGATCTTGCGCGCCACAAGGATGCGTTTCGGGATCCCGAGGATCCCAACCGCGGCCGCATTTTTGGCTGCCCCGCCGGCTGGGCGTGCGGCACGCTGAACGACAATCTCATGAAGGCGTTGAAACTGGAAAACGATTTCGTGATGTTCGCGCCTGGGGCCGGCGCCGCGCAAAAGGCCGCGATCGTGTCGGCCTACAAGCGCAAGCGCGATGTCGTGTTCTATTACTGGACGCCGACCGCGCTGGTGGGCGGACTGGACCTCGTCAAACTCGAGTTGCCGCCCTTCGATCAGAAGGCATATACCTGCATGACTGACCCCGCCTGCACGAACCCGATCGCGACCGAGTTCAAACCGAATCCCGTGGTGACCGGCATGAATGCGGCATTCGCGCAACAGGCGCCGCAAGTGAAGGCGTTCATCGAAAAGGTGAATATGCCCGCGCCTGTCATCGACGACACCCTGGGTTGGCTGGAAAAACAGGGTGCGGATATCGACGCCGCCGTCGCGTACTTCTTCAAGACGCACGGCGACACCTGGAAATCGTGGGTCAGCCCGGACGTCGCCGCACGCGTGTCGGCCGCGCTTTGACGCCCGCTTCGCGACGAGCGGCTGCGTTGATTTGTAACAGGATGAGGGCCATTGACGCGCAAACGCTCGCACGCCACATGCAATAATCGCGCCACATTGCGTCGGGTTTGGAGTGTTTTAGATGTTAGGCAACGCCCTCAGTGTTTTCGTGACCGTGGTCGTCGCTCTGGCGCCGGCGCTGATCATGACAACACGTAGTTACGGCAGCGCGTTCATGTATGGGCTGCTGTTGATCGCCCTCATCGGCATGGGCGTCATGCGTTATCGCAGGCAGCCGGTATGGCCCGAGTGGCGCGTCTGGCGACCGTTCATGCTGGCGGCAGCCGCCGCCGTCGCCATTGTTCTGATTGCGCAATGGACCCACGGCCGCTGGCATGCCGCCACGTTCGAGAAAACGATGCGTCTGGCCTGTATGGTGCCGATGCTGTGGCTTTTCTCGCGACTGAATCCGGCCATTCTGCGACACATACAGTGGGGCTTCCTTGCCGGCGCCCTGTATTGCACGTTTCTGCTGGCGTTCCCGGATGTGACTTTTACGGCCGTCAACGGCCGTCTGCGCCCCGACACGCTCGCCTACACCGAATACAACACAGTGGAGTTCGGTAACCTGGCGTTTCTGTACGCCTGTGTGTGCGTGGTGAGCCTCATGTGGACGCTCACGCGGTGGCCGAAGCTCGAGGCAGCCCTGAAGCTGTCGGTGGCGGCGCTCGGGTTTTACGGCGTGTATTTGTCCGAAACCCGCACCAGCTGGCTGGCCCTCCCGGCCGTGTTCATCATTGCATGCGTGGTCGAACGCCGCATTTCCTGGCGTATCAAGGCGGTCGTGTGCGCGCTCCTGGTCGCCATCGTGACGGTGATCGGCGTCACCCATCAACACAACGACCGGATCGGCAAAGCCATCGACGAGGCGCAGGAATGCGTTGAGCGGCCGAAGGCTGAGACCTCCGTGTGTATCCGATTCCAGCTTTGGCGCGCCGCGCGCGTCATGATCGAAAAGCACCCGGTATTCGGCGTGGGTGGTGGCCCGGCGTTTCGCGAGAAGATGAAGATCCTGGGCGACCGCGGGGTGATCTCGCCGCTCGTGGCGTCCAATTGGGGCGAGCCCCACAACGACATTTTGCTGGTGGCCGCCACCTACGGACTGGTCGGCCTGGCCTCATTTCTGTTGATGGTGTACGGCATTCCGGCGTGGATTCTGGCCAGCCGGATTCGCGATCTCGATCAGACCCGACGCGCGTTTTGTGCTCTGGGACTGTGCGTGGTGTTGGGCTTTTTATCGTTCGGGATCACCGAGACGATGTTTCGATCGATGCGCACCGCGTCCTTCTATGCCGTCATGGTCAGCCTGTGCCTGGCGATGGCCGTGAGTCACGTCGGTCAAAACAACCGGCGCGTTCATCCCGCATGAGCGGCACGATTCCCTGTTTCGTCATCAATCTGGCGACCGAAACCGCGCGCCGTGACGGCATGGCGGCGCGCCTTCAGGCTCACGGGCTTGCCGCGCACTGGATCGATGCCGTCGATGGCCGGGGCGCGGCGCGCGCGGCCGTGCTCGCCCGCGCCGACATGGCACGTGCTCGTCGCGTCTATGGCGAACTGAGCCCCACGGAAGTCGCCTGCGCGTGCAGCCACCTCGAGGTGTATCGGCGCATCGTGGCTGAGCGCATTCCCCACGCCTTGATTCTCGAAGACGACGTGGTCCTGGCGGACGACATCGCCGATCTTCTGGCCACGACCGGCTCATCCAGTCTGGCGGCGCGCATCGACGCCGACCGACCCGCCATGATCCAGCTTACACACGTTGCCCGCGGCTGGCGGCTGGGTGCGCGGCGCGTGGGCAGCCGCTCGCTGTTGCGCGCCGAGGGTGGCGTGTGGCTGACCGGCGGCTACATCGTCACACTCGCTGCGGCACGCGCCCTGTGCGCCACCCGCGACCCGATCTGGACGGCGGCCGATCATTGGGAAGCCATTGCCCAGGATGCCGGCCTGCAGCTCTACGCCGTCAGCCCGCCCTGCGTGTGGGAAGCGGCGGAAGCCGCGCAGTCGGCCATCTCGGGCGATCGACGTCGTCGGGCGGCCCCCGCGCGTGCCCTCACGGCCCGGGCCGCACGGCTGTTGCTTCGCAGTGTGGTGCGCCCGCTCCTGACCGTGCGGCTGCCGCGCGTAAAATAGCCGCTTTCGCTCTGATTGCGGGCTTGTCCCCGCGTTGATTCCCCACGATGTCCGCACCCGAAATCCGCCCCGGCCAATCGGTCGAACTGCTCAAAGCGCTGCATATCCTCACGCGCGACGGCAACATGAATCAGGACAGCCGCCGCAAGCTGAAGCAGGTCTACCACCTCTTCAATTTCATCGAGCCGCTCCTGAAGGACGTGCACGCCGAGCACGGCCGTGTGACATTGGCCGATCACGGCGCGGGCAAATCCTATCTGGGTTTCATCCTGTACGACCTGTTCTTCAAGGCCATCCAGGATACGTCGCATATCTACGGCATCGAGACGCGCGAGGCCCTCGTCACCGCCTCGCGCACGCTGGCGGACAAGCTGGGTTTCGATCGCATGTCGTTTCTCAATCTTTCGGTGGCCGATGCCATCGATTCGCCGCTGCTGCCCGATCGGGTGGATGTGGTCACGGCCCTGCATGCCTGCGACACCGCCACTGACGACGCCATCCACTTCGCGCTGCGCAAGCGCGCCAAGTACATCGTTGTGGTGCCGTGCTGCCAGGCCGAGGTCGCCTCGCATCTGCGCAAGAACAAAGGCAAGATGCTCGGCGGCAATCCGCTCGTCGAAATGTGGCGCCATCCTCTGCACACGCGCGAATTCGGCAGCCAGGCCACCAACGTCCTGCGCAGCCTGCAGCTTGAGGCGCATGGCTATCAGGTCACCGTAACGGAACTCGTCGGTTGGGAACACTCGATGAAAAACGAGCTCATCATCGCGCAGGACAAGCAACTGCCGCGCGCGCGTCCGGCCGCACGGCTTGAAGCCATGCTCGAAACGCTGGGGCTTGAAGACATGCGCGAGCGGTTCTTCACGACGCCGGCTTGAGGGGCGTCACGCTCTCTTGCGGCGCATCCATCAGATCGCGCCAGCCGCGATGCCCCAGGGCACGCAGCCGCGCCTGGTTGCGCTCGTAGATCGAGTCCGGATCGGGAAAGCCATCCACGGCACGCGTCACACTCTCCTCGCGCAGCAGATGCAGGATCGGGTACGGCGCGCGATTGGTGTAGTTTTCGATATCGTCCGGACCGGCACCGGCGAATTGATAGTCCGGATGAAAGGTGGCGATCTGAAAAATGCCCCGCAGCCGCAGCCGCTTGAGCAGGCGCTCGGCGAGCGCGAGCATATCGTTGAAGGCCAGGAAGTCGTCGAATCCTTCTGGCAAGATCAGTAACAGCGTATCGATGGCGGCGGGATCGGTGGCCTCGAGGGTGTCGAAGGCCAGGCTCAGATCGGCAAGCACCGCTTCCGGATCGGTAGCATGGCTTACCCGATAGGCAATCTGCCGTTTGACGTGCACGCTGCGCGCAAACGGACAAAGATTCAGACCGATCACCGCCCGCACGAGCCACTGCTCGACCTCGCGCACGATGCCGGCGTCGTGCGACGCATCAGCCGTCATGACGACCCTTTTTCACGCCCCTGGCGGGCACGCGCCACGCGCGCCGCGCCTGACGCCAGACAATCAGCAGCAGCACCACATCGACTGCGGCAAGCGAAAGCGTGAACCACAATTGATCGGCCAGCCGGAACGGCTGCACGGGCGGCGCCGGCGGTTTGGGCGGCGGCGCCAGCTTCAAGGTATCGCCCGCGTCGCGCCGTCCGGGGTAACGCGCCGTCACCGCAGCCGGCAGCGTTTCGATACCGTCGTAACCGACGATCAGGGTCGAGGGCGGCACGGACACATCGCCCATGTTGTCCGCGCCCCACGCCATCACATAGGGCGCCACACCTTGCGCCGTGAACACCAGCGTGCGCGGACTGAAACCGATCTGCACCGTAGGCGGGCGCGACGCATTGGCGGCCCGTGGATCCAGGCTGACGCCGAAAGACGGCATTGGACTGCCGGCGAGCAGCACATCGGGTGACACGATTTCGCCAATGCTGCTTTCGAGGCGGTAAGACACGGCCTGCGCGCGCAACTGCCAGGTCCACGCGCCGGCCGCCGGCGCGGGTGCAGCGCCCTGCCCGGCCGACGTTGCGGGTGCGGCGGCGGCCTGCACCAGTTGATAGACGAGCACCGGCGACAGCACATCGCTTTGCGGGAGATTCACCCGCAAACGCTCGATCGGCATGGCCGGCGGCGCCTGGAAGGTGAAGCTCTGCCCTTCGGCACCCACCGGCTTCTGCGGCTCGGTCCACAACATGGGGCGTGCATTGCCTGGATTGGTATTGACGCGCACGGTGACGCGCGTGAGCTTGGGGGCCGTGGCTGGATCGCTCCACACGATACGCAGATAACGCGAGGTATCGCTGGAGCGGTTGCCGAGTTCCACGCGGTTTTGCTCAACCGTCATGTCGCCATGCGAGAGCCGCACGATCTGCGCTTCCTGACGTACCACACGCCAATCTTCGAGATTGTCGCTGGCATCGAGCCGGAAGTTGTGCATCCCGGCGCGCGCCTGGAAATCGGCCAGCACGAGCGATTGCAGGTCACCGCGAATGCGGCTCAGATCGAGCACCACGGCGTTCGGATTGCGCGCGGACGACGCGGCCGCAGATGCCGACGCGCGCAAGCTGCCGTCTTCATTGCGCTCCACCTGGTCGCTCAGGCCATCGCTACCGCCGCGACGCCGGCTGCCTGTCGCGGTCAACTGCACCGGAAACAGCGGCACGGCGATCTCAGGCGTTTGCGATGTCTCGCCCAGCTTGGGCTGCACCCAGGCAAACGGCATTGCAACGCCCCGGCTATCGAATACGCGCACATCCTGCAGCCTGGGATCGCGCGCAGTGTCGTACACCTGCAGCGGAATCTGCACACGATGCATCTGACCCGGCTCGTCGCCTTCCAACGGCGCCACCCACGCAAAGGGCGAAGCGATCGGCGCCGGCACCGCGGGCGCATCGGCCCCGATCGCCGTCGCGACGCCTGCAGCCCAGAGCAGCGGCACCCCAACCATCATTCGCGCGGCGCGGCACAACCGCGCGCCCAGCGCTCCAAAACCGATACTCACTCAACCCCCGTCTAGACCCGCCCCGGCAAGATGCGCTCAAAGCGTCACGCAATCTAGCATAAGTTGGCGCGCACCAAGCCAGGCTTTGCGCTACAGCGAGTTGTCAGCTTTTTTCCAGCCGATTTCGATGACCGGCGCGCGTCGCGAATCAAACCGCTGCCGGCGGGCGCTTGCGCCACACGCTGGCCAACCAGGGCTGCTGCGCGCGGGGCAGGCCCTCGGGGCGGTAATAATGGTGAATCTCATCGAAGCCGGCGGCGTGCATGTAGCGTTGCCACTGCTCGAGATCGTGGAATACGCAATAGCGCTCACCCTGCCATCCAGCGCGGTTGTCGCCGCGCGGATTGGAGCTGAAGAGCACGCCCCCGTGGTCGAGTGTGGTGTGCAAGGCGCTCAACACGCGCGGCAGGTGTTCGAGCGGCACATGAAACAGCGAGGCATTGGCGAATACGCCGTCGAACCGCGCGGGCGGCAGATCGAGCGCGAGAAAGTCCTGATGCCAGACCTCGCAGCCCGAATCGGCGCGCGCCATCTCGACAAACGGGGCCGAGCCGTCCAGACCGACGGGTTGCGCACCCCGCCGCACGAGTGCCACCAGGTCGCGCCCCGGCCCGCATCCCAAATCGAGAATGCGCGGATGCACGAGATCGATGGCATTGAGCAGGGCATCGAGATTTTGTTTGACGTCGTGATCGGCTGTCCCGGATCGGAATGCTTCCGCGTTACGCGCGTAGTGCGCCAAAGTGCGGATATTCGTTGCTGAAGAATCGTTGTCGATCACGGCTGCCTCGAAATGCTGTCGCCCAAAATACAATCCGCCCCAGTCGGGGCGGAAGCAAGCGACCAGTATAGGTCAGCCAGGTATGCGCGCACACGGCTCGCGCTCGATCAAAAGATCAGATAGAGCAAAATGATGATGGGAATCGGAATACCGATGAGCCAGAGCAGGATGCCTTTCATGTATGTTTCTCCTCAATACAACTTGTCCTCGGTACAGCACGATCCATGCCCGGACGTGGTGCACGCCGCCCATGGAGCCTTTCGATAGATGTGTCTCGCCGTGATTTACGTTCATGCCGCCCCAGGACAAGCGTTGCTGGTCGCGGCCAATCGCGATGAGTTCCACGAGCGACCTACGCGCGCGCTCGCCGAGTGGATCGATGCACCGGGGGTGTTCGCCGGCCGCGATGCGGTTGCGGGCGGCACCTGGATGGGCGCCACCCGGTCCGCGCGTTTCGCGCTGGTGACCAACTATCGCGAACCGGGCGTGCCCATTCCGCCCGATGCGCCCTCCCGCGGTGCGCTGGTCGCCCGTTTCCTGCAAGGGGCCGACACGCCCGAGGACTACCTACGGCAGTTGGCGACCGACATGCATCGCTACGCTGGCTTCAATCTGGTGGTCGGCGACGCCCAGGCGGTGTGGTACGTCAGCAACCGAGGCCCCGCGGCGCGGCGTTTGTCACCGGGGCGCTATGCCCTTTCCAACCACCTGCTCGATAGCCCCTGGCCCAAAAGCGTGGCGACGCAAGCGAGGATCGACACCGTGCTCGCACAGGCCGGAACCCCAGACGACGACGCCCTGTTCTCGGCGCTGCGCAATCGGGACGTGGCGCATGACGACGCGCTGCCCAGCACCGGGCTGAGCCTGGAACGGGAACGGCTGCTGAGCAGTGCCTTCATCATCAGCCCAACCTACGGCACGCGTGCGTCCACCCTTTATGCGCTGAGCGATGATGGCTACGCCCGCTACGTCGAACGCAGATACGACGCCACCGGCGAACCGATCGGCGAGCAGGCGAAAGTCTGGCACGCGTCGGTATGAAAGGACTCGTCACCAATCAGCGAGAACCCGCAACAGCTGCACGCACCTGATTTACATCCCCCTGCCAGAATACCGGCATTCGATCGGCCTATTCTGGAGTGAAATCATGAAATTGATGTCCGAAAGCATGACCCACGTGGCGCAACGCACGCGACTGGCAGGCGGCGTCATGCTGCTGTCGGCAGCAGCCCTGTTTGCGATGCATGAAGCCCGGGCAGCGTTGCCGCCGGTGCAAACGCAGGGCAGCGTCCAGTATGTGATGGGCGGCATCGGCTCCGACGAATCGGAGTCGATCAAGCAGGCGATGTCGCAGTATTCGCTCGCGCTCATCTTCGCGTCGCCCCGTCAGGGGGGCGATGCCGCCTATATGGCCAACGTTCAGGTTGGCATCGAGAAGAAAGGCGGCGAGAAGGTGCTGGATGTGAAGGCCGATGGCCCCTACCTGCTGGTCAAGCTCGAGCCTGGCACCTACACCGTTCGCGCCGATGCCGACGGCAAGTCGCAAACGCGCGACGTGACCGTCAAGGCCGGTGGCAGCACGCAAATCCGTTTCGACTGGAAAGACTGAGGTCGACCGAGAGGCCCAAGGTGCGGTTGTGGGACGCCAACGCCTATTGTTGTCGCTGCGCAGGGTTACAGCCCCGATTTCCCCCCGAAGACCGCAATTTTACGAACGGCTGCGCGTGGGGTCGTGTAAAGCGACGCCGTCAGTCTGCCGAAACCTTCGAGCGCAGCTTCTTGATGTCCCCCGTGCGCACCTTGCCTACCAGCCGGCGCTTTTTGGATGCCAGGGTAGGACGGGTAGCCCGGCGCGGTTTCACCGGTTTGGCGGCCTCGCGCAACAATTCCACCAGCCTTTCGAGGGCATCGCTGCGGTTTTTTTCCAGGCTGCGGTACGATTGCGCCTTGATGACGACGACGCCCTCTTTCGTTACGCGATGATCGGGGCGGGTTCGCACCGCCTCTTTAAGTGCGTCGGGCAACCCCGACGCACTCACGTCGAAGCGCAAGTGCACCGCGTTGGACACTTTGTTGACATTCTGCCCGCCCGCGCCCTGCGCGCGAATCATGCTGAGCTCGATGTCGGCGGGGTCGAGGTAGACGTGACCGGTGATGTGAATCATAGGCTCGCAGTCTATCGTCATTGGCTGGGTTTCGCCCAGTCGGATCGCGCTAACCGAACTCTCATGCATGACATACGCGGCTAAAGAAATTTTCAAAACCCTTCAGGGCGAAGGCGCTCAAGCCGGCCGAGCTGCCGTCTTTTGCCGCTTTGCGGGCTGCAACCTGTGGTCTGGCCGCGAGGCGGATCGGGCGGCCGCCGTCTGTACGTTCTGCGATACCGATTTCGTGGGCGTGGATGGCACAGGCGGCGGCAAGTTCGCCACCGCCGATGCGCTGGCCGACAATATCGCCACGCGTTGGGGCCCCGATCGCGATCATCGTTATGTGGTGTTCACGGGCGGCGAGCCGCTGCTGCAGCTCGACCGGGCCTTGCTCGACGCGATGCATGCGCGGGACTTCGAGGTGGCCATCGAAACCAACGGCACACTGGCCCCCCCGCCGGGCATCGACTGGATCTGTGTCAGCCCCAAGGGCCGCGCACCGGTGTGCGTCACCTCGGGCCACGAGCTGAAACTGGTCTACCCGCAGGTGGATGCGCTGCCGGAGGCCTTCGCGCATCTCGATTTCAAACATTTCTTCATTCAACCGATGGACGGCCCGGCTCGACGTGCCAACACGGAGGCCGCCGTGAAGTTCTGCAGCGACAATCCGCAATGGCGCCTGAGCCTGCAGACCCATAAATACATCGGCATTCCATGATTTCAGTTACCCGCAAGCTCGAGTTCGACGCCGGACACCGCATTCCCGACCACCGCAGCCAGTGCCGCAATCTGCACGGCCATCGTTATGTGCTCGAGATCACGCTCACGGGCGACGTGGTGTCGCAAGCCGGCGATTCCGATAACGGTATGGTGATGGACTTTTCCGAGATCAAGAGCATCGCCAAGACCTATCTGGTCGATCTGTGGGACCACGCCTTTCTGGTCTACTCGGGCGATGCCGCTGTGCGCGGCTTTCTCGACACGCTGCCGGATCACAAAACGGTGGTGATCGATTGCATCCCCACCGCCGAGAATCTTGCTCGCGTGGCGTTCGACACGCTCGCCCCGCATTACGCCGGCCACTTCGGTCAGGCCCTGCGCCTGTCGCGCGTGCGTCTTTACGAAACGCCCAACTGCTGGGCCGACTGCGCAGGCTGAAGCGGCACCACCGCGTCACCCGCCACGGCGTATAAACGGTGGTCTGGCGCAGCCTCGATGTTCCAGCCGCCCGTAAACTCACCGAAGGCGGGCAGCACGCCAACCGTAGGGCCGAAATCGAAGCACGGCAACCGTAGCCGCTCGCGACCGCGGCCCCGCAGCACGGTCACCGGATGCACATGTCCGCCAAGCGCATACGCAGCACTGGACGGCGGCGTTTCGGCCGGCGGGTAATGCCAGCACGCCACGCCGGCCAGCACATAGGGCTCGTCCACGATCTCGAATCGCAGCGCAGCCGGGGGATCGCCGGCGCGATCGTCATGATTGCCCCGCACCAGCACGCAGTGAAGATCGGGACGTCTGGCGCGCCATGCAGCCAGCGCCGCCATCATCGCGGCGCTGCGGCCGGTGGGGCCATGCAGAAAATCGCCCAATACGATGAGGCGTTCTACCGGCCAGGTATCCAGCAGCGCATCGAGCCGATCCAGATTGCCTTGCGTGGTGCCGGCAGGCACCGGAACGCCCAACGCGCGAAAGGTGGCCGCCTTGCCGAAATGCGGATCGGCGATGATCAGGCAGGCCTGCGACGGCCACCAGATCGCGCGCTGCGGCAGAAGCATCCAGACATGGCCGTTCACGTTCACGATCGGCGTACTCATACGCGATCCGCCGCGCGCTCGAGATCGCGCACCATGCGGGCCACGCGATCGGCCAGTTTTTCGGTCGAAAGCTTCTCGCGCATGCGCTCCACCAGAAGCGGAAAGGCAAAAGGCGACGGGCGCTTGAGCGCACGAAACACCAGCGTGCTCTCACGCAAGGTGCGCAGCGCGGCGCGCAGCCGGCCGAGTTCCAGTTCCTGATCCAATACTTCGCGTTCAGCCTGCGACAACAACATATTCTCCGGATCGTAATTGCGAAAAACCTCGTAGAACAATCCTGACGATGCCTGAATCTGGCGTGCACTTTTCGAGGCACCCGGATAGCCCTGAAACACCAGCCCCGATACACGCGCGATCTCGCGAAAGCGGCGCTGCGCCAACTCACCGGCATTCAGGCTGGCAAGGATATCTTCGTGCAGGCGTTCCTCCGAAAACAAGTCGGGTGTGAGCACCGGCGTCCAGTCGAAATCGTCTGGCGTCAACAGCGTCAATCCGTAATCATTGACGGCGATCGAAAACGTGGCCGGACTGGTGCTGGCCACGCGCCACGCCAGCAAACTTCCCAGCCCCAGATGCGCATGCCGGCCACCGAAGGGATAGAGAAACAGGTGCGTGCCTTCGCGCGAGTGCAGCGTCTCGACCACCACGCGCCCACGCCCCGGCAATGCCGACCATTCCGCCTGCAAGGCCAACAGCGGCGCCACACAGCGCAATTCGGGGCTGTTGTAGTGGCCGGCCGCCGCATCGTCCAGGGCATCCACCACCGCTTCGGCCAGTTCGCTCGACAGTGGCATGCGGCCGCCGTTCCAGCGCGGCACGGCAGCGCGTGCGCCGGTGGCGCGCCGCACATACGCGGTCATCTCGTGCGTACGCACCAGCTCGAGCAATCGGCCGGCAAAAAGAAAACAATCGCCCTTCTTCAGGCGCGCGATGAAACTCTCTTCCACCGTACCCAGACGCGCCCCGCCGCCGCGTCCCGACCAGTAGCGCACGGTCATGTTGGCGTCGCCCACGATGGTGCCGATGCTCATGCGATGACGGCGCGCCACCGCCGCATCGGGCACGCGCCAGATGCCTTCGTCATCCGGTACCGCACGCCGGTAATCGGGGTAAGCGCCGAGCGACCGTCCGCCTTGGCGAATGAAATCGAGCACCCAGGCCCACTCGGACTCGGTGAGCGCGCGATAGGCATGCGCCTGGCGCACCTCCGCGTACAACGCTGCGGCTTCGAACCCGCCCCCGAGCGCCACCGTCACGGCATGTTGCACCAACACGTCCAGTGGCTTGTCGGGTGAGCGCCGCGATTCGATGTGACCGGCACGCGCGGCCGCGCGCGCCGCAGCCGCCTCCACCAATTCCAGACTGTGCGTGGGCACCATGGTCACGCGCGATGGCCGCCCTGGCGCATGACCCGATCGACCCGCCCGCTGCAGCAACCGCGCCACACCCTTGGGTGAGCCGATCTGAAGCACGCGTTCGACTGGCAGGAAATCCACGCCCAGATCCAGGCTGGACGTGCACACCACCGCCTTCAATTTCCCGGCCTTCAATCCCTGCTCGACCCAGTCGCGCGCCGCCTTTGCCAGCGAGCCGTGATGCAGCGCCAGCACACCGGCCCACTCCGGGCATGCTTCGAGAAGTGCCTGATACCAGCGCTCGGCTTGCGAGCGCGTGTTGACGAAAATCAGCGTATTTGAATGCTGTGCGATTTCGTCGACCACGGCGGGCAGCATCGACATGCCCATGTGGCCCGCCCATGGGAAACGTTGCGGCGTGGGCGGGATGAGCGTGTCGATCGTGATGGATTTCGGCACCTTGCCCTGCACCTGCACACCGTCCTGCGCGCGATCAGCGGGCAACAAAGCGGCCATCGCCTCAGGCAGATTTCCCAACGTGGCCGAAAGGCCCCACACCACAAGTTCCGGTTGCCACTGGCGCAAACGCGCCAATGCCAACTGCACCTGTACGCCGCGTTTGTTGCCCAGCAGCTCGTGCCACTCATCAACGATCACCGCACGCACGTGCGACAGCCGCGCCTGCGCATCCTTATGCGCCAGCATCAGCGACAGACTCTCCGGCGTGGTGATCAGCGCGGTGGGCAGGCGGCGGTCCTGTTTGGCGCGCACGCTCGATACCGTATCGCCACTGCGCACGCCCACCGTCCATCCGCAATCGAATGCGGTCAGGGGCGCGTTCAACGCGCGCTCGGTATCGGCCGCCAACGCGCGCATGGGGGTAAGCCAAAGCACCGTGAGCGGCGGCGCCCCCCGCGCGGCTGGCTTCTTGCCGCCGAAGGCCTGCAATGCGCCAAGCCACGCCGCATATGTCTTTCCGGCGCCGGTCGTAGCATGCAGGAGCCCGCTTTTGCCTTGCCGCATGGCGGTCCACACCTCGCGCTGAAAGGCGAACGCCTTCCAGCCCTGGCCCGTGAACCACGCTCGCACATCTTGGCCGATCGTCATTGCGGCAAAAGTTCGGCGAGGGTTGCCAAGGTGTCGGCGTCCTCGATCTTTTTATCGGTACGCCACCGCAGCATGCGTGGAAAGCGAACGGCGATGCCGCTTTTGTGGCGTGCACTGCGCGCGATGCCTTCAAACCCCAACTCGAACACCTGCGATGGCTTGAGGCTGCGCACCGGTCCGAATTTCTCGATCGTGGTCGATCGCACGATCGCGTCCACCTTGCGAATTTCGGCGTCAGTCAAGCCCGAATACGCCTTGGCAAACGGCACCAGCTTGCGCGCCGGATCACCCTCGGGCGCATCCCAGACGGCGAACGTGTAGTCGGTGTAAAGGCTGGCCCGCCGGCCGTGGCCGCGCTGCGCGTACAACAGCACGGCATCGATGGCGAAGGGGTCGACTTTCCACTTCCACCACGTACCGCTGGCCTTGGTGCGGCCCACACCGTAATGCGCCTCGCGATGTTTGAGCATCATCCCTTCCACGCCCAACGTGCGTGACGCCTCACGTTGCTGCGCGAGCGCCTCCCAACTGTCCCCGGTAAGCAGCGGCGAAACCTGCAGCCCGGCGTCCGTGACGCATGCCGCCACCGCCTCAAGCTGCGCGCGTCGTGCAGACTGCGGGAGCGTGCGCAGATCCGCGCCCGCCACCTCGAGAATGTCGAACGCCATGAACGACACCGGAATATCCTTAAGCAGTTTCGGGCCGACCGTCTTGCGGCCGAGACGTTGCTGCAGCGCGGCAAACGGTTGCACCCGATCGTCGCGCCACACCACGATCTCGCCATCGAGCACCGTGCCATCGGCTAATTTCCCACCGATGCGGATCAACTCGGGAAATCGGTCGGTCACCAGCTCTTCACCCCGTGACCAAACGTGCACTTCGCCCGCACGCCGCACGATCTGGGCACGGATGCCATCCCACTTCCATTCGATCTGCCATTGATCGGGCGTGCCCAGTTGCATATCGAACGTGTCGTGCGAGGTTTGCAGCGGATGGGCGAGAAAAAAGGGATACGGCTGAGCGCCCGCCTGCACGTGGGCGTCGTCCGACGCCGGTGCCACAAGTCGCGCATAAGCTGTGGCATCCGGACGCGCCGAGACGTCGGTGTATCCGATCAGCCGATGAGCGACCTGCTTGGCGTCAAGACCGCCCACCTGCGCCAAGGCTTTGGTGACCGACAGTTTTGAGACGCCCACGCGCAGGCTGCCGGTCAGCAGCTTGGCGCATACGAAGCGCTCCACCGTGCTTAACGGCGCGAAATACGTCGTGAGATGGGCGATCAGGTCCTCGGGCGGCTGGCCGCGCAAAGGCAGCAAACGTTCCTGCATCCACTGCGCCAGGCCCGTATCGTCCTCGCCACTGCCCGGCGGCAGCAACAACGACAGCGTTTCCGCAAGGTCGCCCACCGCCTCGTAGCTCTCCTCGAACAGCCAGAGCGGCACCCCGGAGATCTGGACTGCAAACGCTCGCAGCACCTTCACCGGAACCAGTTGTCGCGGCTTGCCGCCTGCCAGAAAATACACGGCCCAAGCCGCGTCGGCCGGGGCCGCCTGGTTGAAATAATCGACCATGGCAGCCAGTTTTGCATTGTTGGACGTCGTCGCGTCCAACTCGGCGTAAAGCGCGGCGAATGCCCTCATGCTGCGTCGGTCTCCGTGTCGTCCTCTTCCTGACCGTATTCGGTCTTGAATGCCCGGCCGTCCAGGCCCTGGTCGTCGAGCCAGCGCACCAGCGTCGCCACACTGCCGTGCGTCACGTAAACCTGCTGCGCACCGGTGCCGGCGATGGCGCGCATCAGACCCGGCCAATCGGCGTGATCGGACATCACGAACCCCCGATCCACCCCGCGCCTGCGGCGCGCCCCCCGCAACCGCATCCAGCCGCTCGCAAAACTATCGACGTAGTCGCCAAAACGCCGCATCCAGGGGGTTCCCTGCGCGGAGGGCGGCGCGACGACCAGCGCGCGATTCAGAGGTGTGTCCGTCGAGAGGTCCGACACGCGCAATGTGGGGGGAAGCGCCACACCCGCATCGCGATAGACGGCGTTCAGGCGCTCAACTGCACCATGCACCACAATGGGTCCGATATCTGCCTCAAGGCCATGCAATAGTCGCTGCGCCTTGCCAAACGCATAGCAGAAGACGACCGACGTGCGGCCCTCCGCGGCGTTGGCACGCCACCAGGCGTTGATGTCGGCATTCAGCACTGCGGGCGGGTCCCAACGATAGATGGGCAATCCGAACGTCGACTCGGTAATAAATGTGTGACAAGGGACGGGTTCGAAAGGCGTACAAGTGCCATCATCCTCAACCTTGTAGTCTCCTGACGCCACCCAAACCTCGCCCCGATACGCCACGCGCACTTGTGCCGATCCAAGCACGTGGCCCGCCGGGTGAAAGCTGATGAATACGTCGTTGTGGACGCGAGTTTCGCCATAGGCGAGCGTTTCCAGGCGAATGTCGCCCAAACGCGCATCCAGGACGCCGCGGCTTTGATGCACTGCGAGATAATGCTGGTGCCCGACGCGCGCATGGTCCGAATGGCCATGGGTAATCACTGCCCGATCCACCGGACGCCAAGGATCAATATAGAAATCGCCGGGCGGGCAATACAGTCCTTCTGGACGAGCGACGATCAGATCCATAACCGTTATTTTTGACAAAAGTTGCCCGTCATGGCGCAAGAAGCGCGCCATGGCCTTGAAACAAATAGCGGGCATCCTCCAAATATCCTGCCGAAATCGTGCGTAATGCATCAATTTGGAGCAGATTCGGGGTTATTTTGGTGCAGTGCACACCGAAATCGTGCATGGGGTGCCACATCAGGCACGGGCCAGTCTCTCAGGCACGGAAGTTGCGTAGTCTCAAATGGAATTTATGAACGGGTGTTTTGTTTCGGCACTGCAACAGGTTTTTTGCAGGATCAACCCCCGCCGGCTTTATTGAGCACCGGCGCCGGTTTAGGCGAACCACTCTCCGAATTGGGCCGGAATTGCCTGAACAGATGCGCCTCACGCATCGACATAGGAGTGCTTACTGTGGCGTTGAAAATTTTGGCGGTGACTTCGGAAGCCTATCCCCTCGCGAAGACGGGCGGGTTAGGCGATGCAATCAGTGGCATGGCGCGCGCCTACGACAAGCAGGGTGGCGATTTGACGCTGCTTCTGCCGGCGTACCGCGGGGTCATCGACCAGGTGCAAAATGCGCGTGAAGTTGCGCCGTTGCGCGGTCTGCCGGGTGGCGAAGCCACGCTGATTTCGGCCTATTGCGATGCGCTTGGGCTGCCGGTGTTGTTGCTTAAAAACGATGCCTTGTTTGACCGCGACAACCTCTACGTCGACGAAAACGGCCAGGAATACGAAGACAACCCGATCCGATTTGCAGCGCTCGCTCACGCCGCCACGCGTATTGCCGCGGGACATACTCCCCTGCCGGCCCCGCACGTGGTGCATGCAAATGACTGGCACGCGGCATTGATTCCGCTGTTCATGCATCAAGCTGGCGTGAAAAAAGTGAAGAGCGTGCTGACTGTGCACAACCTGGCCTTCCAGGGGGTGTACGACATGTCGTGGGCCCCCAAACTCGGTATCGCGCCTGAATATCTGACGCCCGATGGCATCGAATTCTGGGGCAAGCTCAATTTCATGAAGGCCGGCATCTTGTTTGCCGATCGCATCACCGCCGTCAGCCATACCTATGCGCGTGAAATCCTGACGCCCAAATTTGGTTGTGGTCTGGAAGGCGTGCTGCAAAGCCGCGCTGATTCCCTCGTTCCCGTGCCTAACGGTATCGACGTCGATGTGTGGGATCCGGATCGCGCTGAACAGATTCCTCACCGCCGCTTCAACGCCAACGACTTGACCAACAAGGCGACCTGCAAGCGCGAGCTGCAAGAGGCGTTCGGTCTGACGGTCGACCCCGCGACCACGTTGATGGTGATGGGCAGCCGGCTGACGACGCAAAAAATGGCCGATCTGGCTGCCGAAGCGATCCCACGCGCGCTGGACAAGTATCCGAACCTGCAGGTGGCATTGATTGGCCAGGGCGACAAGCGCCTCGAGCACGCATTGAAGTCGGCGACGGAACGTTTTCCCAACCGATTCTCGGTGCGCATCGGCTTTAACGAAAAGACAGCGCACTTGCTGCACGCCGGTGGCGACATTCTGCTTCACGGTAGTCGCTTCGAGCCGTTCGGTCTGACACCGATCTACGCGATGCGCTATGGCACGCTGCCGATCGGCTCCAAGACGGGCGGCATGGCGGATACGATTTCGGATCCCGGCGTCGGCAGCAGCGCCGATGCCGCACAGCATGCCAGCGGCTTCCTGTTTGAAGGGGAGACCGTTGATGCGATGTCCGATGCCATCGACCGCGCGGTGACGTTGCACACCGAACAGCCCGATCTATGGCGCAAGATGCAATACAACGGCATGACGGCCGACTTCAGCTGGGATCGCTGCGCACCGGTTTACGCGCAATTGTTCAAGTCGATTGTGCCGGTCGAACTGATGGTATCGCCTGCACCGATCGTGGCACCCGTCGCCAAGCCCTCACCCGTTCGCGCGGTGGGCGCTGCCGCCAGTGCCTTGCCTAAGACCGCGATGGCCAAAGCCGTTGCCACGGCGGGCAAGGCAGTTGCTGCAAGGCGCAAGGCCCGCTCGGACGATAGTCGTCAAGAGCGACTCCTGCCGGGAGCCGCGGCCGCTTGACGGCCGTTGTTCCAGCTTTCCGAAAGGAGCCTTGCACCCCCCCCTTTCACTACCAGGACATCCTATGATGACAACGAAGGCATCGGCCCCGCGTATTTACGATATTTCGAATGTGCTCGTGGGGTCCGCCTCCCGACTCTCACACGGGTCGGAAGACACCGACGTTGTGCTGGCATGCGAAGCAGCAAGATCACTAGGATTTGACAGCATTGCATTCGGGGCCCCCGGCGCCATGCTGGCCGGGTCGCCGGAGATGGGTCTGGTAGGGGTGCAATCAAGCCTGAGTGCCGCAGCCGACATGGGGCTTGGGGCATGGTTCGATATCTCATTGGATAGTGTGGCGGGTGACTCAGCATTGGTTGCCGAGCACGACGATTGGTTCGTCAGTGCCGACGAGAGCCAGCGCTACCTCGATCCTCGCCACGGCCGGCCTGCAACCGGCAATCGTCTGGCGCTGCGTTTGGCAGGTCGCCTCAATACCGCCTATCTTGAACACCGCATTACCTCGATGGCTGCCCTGCTCGACGCGGGTGCGGCCGGCTTTCGCCTGATGGACATCGGCGCCGTGGCCGCCGACGACTGGCGCGTGCTCGTGGAACGCATCAAGGCGTCGCACCCGCATGCCTTGCTTGCCGCATGGACACCCGGCCTTGCCCCCCATCAGCTCGACGCCCTTCAAGGCATCGCCTTCGACTTCACGTTCGGCTCACTGCCCTGGTGGGATTACCGCAGCGAATGGCTGTTTGCCGAATACGACCGCCTGAGTCGAGTGGCCCCGGTGATCGGCTGCGTGGCCGCCTTGCATGATGATGTGAGCGCCGACGGTAGCGTGGGCGCCCCGACGGCCGACAGCATCGAGCGTGCACTCTGGACGGCTGCCCAGACGGCCGACGGGCTGCTCGTCAGTGCCGCGTGCGCAGTGGGTGAAGCCGCGCAATTGCGCATCAGCACGGTCAACCGTTGGCTCAATCACGAGCATCGTCCAAGTGGCCGGCTGCATCGCGTGGCCGCTCCCGATGGCAGCTGGTTCGCCTTTTTCCGCCACGACCCATTAGGTACGACGGCGGAGGAAGACGACAGCGCGGCGGATTCGCGCGGCGCGCTGTTGCTGGTCAATAGCTCCGCGCACCGTGCAGTGGAGCCCGACGCGCGCCTGATCGCTGCACGTCTGCCCAATGGCTTCGTGGAAGTCGAATCGCGCGTGGCGCATGAGGGCACCGTCGAAACATCGCCCACCACCCAGTTGCCCATCACCCTGCCGCCAGGCGGGGCAGCTTTGCTGCGCATGCGCACGGCCGCGCCTGTACTGGCGCGCGTGCACCCCGCAGGCGCTGAAGTCAGCGACACCGATCCGCTGTCGATGCCGCGCATTGCAATCGAAAGCATTACCCCCGTCGTGGATCACGGCCGTTTCCCCGTCAAACGCGTGGTCGGCGATACGATCGACGTCGAAGCCGACGTCTTCATGGACGGCCACGACCGCCTGGCCGTTGCGCTGCACTGGCGGGCACTCGACGAACCAAAATGGCAAAGTGTGCGCATGCGGAAGTTGCCCAACGATCGCTGGCAGGCCAGCTTCACGGCACAGCGCGTCGGTGGTCATGAATTTCAGATTTGCGCCTGGCGCGATGAGTGGGAATCGTATCGCGACGAACTCGGCAAGAAGCATGCGGCCGGCCTGGACGTATCGCTTGAGGTGGAAGAAGGCCGGTTGCTCGTCGCGCATGCGTTAAAGCGCGCCAACGACACCGCCAACGCACGCGCCAATCGATTTACCGTGCAGGACAATCGCGATCAGGCGCAAGCCGTTCGCGACCTGACCGAATTGACGCTGGTGATAGGCACGCCGGTATCGATGGGTACCAGCAGTGCGGCCCCGATCCCGGCGGCGATGCCGGAACAGATTGCGCGATTGCTTGCCGACGACACTGCTGCCACGATGGCAGTGGCGTGCGCCCATCCGTTCGAGACCTTCAGCCCCCAGGCCCTGCCCGTGTGGGTCGACCGGCAGGCGGCGCAATTCGCCAGCTGGTACGAACTTTTTCCGCGCTCGCAAAGCGGCGACGCGACTATTCACGGCACGTTCGACGACGTGATCAAGCGTCTGCCGGCAATCCGCGACATGGGCTTCGACGTGCTGTACTTTCCGCCGATCCACCCGATCGGCCTGAAGAATCGCAAGGGTAAGAACAACAGCCTGAATGCCTTGGCGGATCAGCCCGGCAGCCCCTACGCCATCGGCTCTGCCGACGGCGGGCACGATGCCATTCATCCCGAATTGGGCACCGTGGAAGACTTTCATCGGCTGGTCGCCGCGGCGCGTGAACACGGCCTGGAGATCGCGCTCGATTTCGCCATCCAGTGTTCACCCGACCACCCCTGGCTGAAGGATCATCCGGAGTGGTTTGCCTGGCGTGCCGATGGATCGATGCGCTACGCCGAGAACCCCCCGAAGAAATACGAAGACATCGTCAACGTCGATTTTTACAGCACCGGTGCATCGCCTGCCGAGCAGTTGGGACTGTGGGAAGCATTGCGCGACGTGATTCTCTATTGGACCGATCATGGCGTGCGCACCTTCCGCGTGGACAACCCGCACACCAAGCCGCTGCCGTTCTGGGAATGGATGATTTCGGAAGTGCAGAGCCAGTGCCCGGATGCGCTCTTCCTGTCCGAGGCCTTCACCCGGCCGAAAATGATGTATCGCCTGGCGAAGGTCGGATTCTCGCAGTCGTACACGTATTTCACGTGGCGCGAGAACAAGGACGAATTGGTCGCCTACATGGAGGAGATCAATAGACCGCCGGTATCCGATGAATTCCGCCCCAACTTCTTCGTCAACACACCCGATATCAATCCGCGTTTTCTGCAGCGTTCGGGCCGCCCGGGCTTCCTGATCCGCATGGCACTGGCCACGACCACATCGGGCTTGTGGGGCATGTACAGCGGCTTCGAGTTGTGCGAAGGCCGCGCCCTGCCCGGCAAGGAAGAATATCTGGACAGCGAGAAATACGAAGTGGTGGCATGGGACTGGAATCGCCCCGGCAACATCATCGCCGAGATGACCCAGATGAACCAGCTGCGCCGCGACAACCCCGCGCTGCAAACGCACCTGGGATTTCAGGCGTTGGTCGCCCACAACGACCGCATCATGTACTTCATGAAATCGACGCCCGCCCGCGACAACGTCGTGCTGGTGGCGATCAGTCTCGATCCTTTCGAACCGCAATCGGCGGCCGTCGAGTTGCCGGTGTGGACGTTCGGTTTGCCGGACGATGGCGCCCTGCAGGTCGACGACCTGATCAACGGCGGCACGCAGACCTGGCACGGCAAGCAGCAGTTCGTGTCGCTCACGCCCGACCGCCCGTACGCTGTGTGGCGCTTGCGCCTGCCGCAGTAAACCGAAAAATAACAGCGAGACAACGACTATGCAGAAGTTCGAAAGCGTGAACGCGGCCAACCGCGACGATCCGCTCTGGTACAAAGACGCCGTGATTTATCAGTTGCATGTGAAATCGTTTTTCGACGCCAATAATGACGGCGTCGGCGACTTCCAGGGCCTGATCGCCAAGCTCGACTACATCGCCGAGCTGGGCGTAAACACCGTATGGCTGTTGCCGTTCTACCCTTCGCCGCGCCGTGACGACGGGTATGACATCGCCCAGTATTGCGGCGTGCACGACGATTACGGCTCGCTGGAAGACGCGAAGCGTTTCATCGATGCGGCCCACGAACGTGGCTTGCGGGTGATCACCGAGCTGGTGGTCAACCACACGTCCGACCAGCACGACTGGTTCAAGCGGGCGCGCGAAGCCCCTGCCGGCTCGCCGGAACGAGCGTACTACGTGTGGTCGGACAATGATCAGGCCTACGCCGGCACCCGGGTCATCTTCTGCGACACCGAAAAATCCAACTGGACCTGGGACCCCGTCGCGGGCGCCTATTTCTGGCATCGCTTCTACTCGCACCAGCCCGACCTGAACTACGACAACCCGGAAGTGATCGAGCAAGTGCTGAGCGTCATGCGCTTCTGGCTCGACATGGGCGTGGACGGCCTGCGCCTGGATGCGGTGCCTTATCTGATCGAGCGCGAAGGCACGAACAACGAAAATCTGCCTGAAACCCATGCCGTGCTCAAGCAGATCCGGGTCGAAATCGACAAGAACTATCCCGGGCGCATGCTGCTGGCCGAAGCCAACCAATGGCCCGAAGATGCGCAGGAGTATTTCGGCACCGGCGACGAATGCCACATGTCGTTCAACTTTCCGTTGATGCCGCGCATGTACATGGCCATTGCACGGGCCGACCGGTTTCCGATTACAGACATCATGCGCCAGACGCCGGATATCCCCGAGAACTGCCAATGGGCGATTTTCCTGCGCAACCACGATGAGCTCACGCTTGAGATGGTGACGAGCAGCGAGCGCGATTATCTGTGGGACGTCTATGCCGCCGATCGTCGCGCACGGATCAATCTGGGCATCCGCCGCCGTCTTTCGCCCTTGCTCGAACGCGACCGCCGTCGGATCGAGTTGATGAACAGCCTGTTGCTGTCGATGCCGGGCACGCCTGTCATCTACTACGGCGACGAACTCGGCATGGGCGACAATATTCACTTGGGCGACCGCGATGGTGTGCGCACGCCGATGCAGTGGTCTCCCGATCGCAATGGCGGCTTTTCGCGCGCCGATCCGGAACGTCTGCCGTTGCCGGCATTGATGGGACCGTTGTATGGCTATGAAGCCGTCAACGTCGAGGCGCAACAACGCGACCCGCACTCGCTGTTGAACTGGACGCGCCGCATGCTGGACAAGCGCCAGCAGACCAACGCCTTCGGCCGCGGCAAGTTGCGCTTTTTGTACCCGGGCAACCGTAAGATCCTGGCCTACCTGCGCGAGCACGAGGGCAAATCGGTGCTGTGCGTTGCCAACATGTCGAACGCCTCGCAACCGGTCGAGCTCGACATGGCGGGTTTCAACGGTCGGGTACCTGTCGAGCTGCTGGGTGGCACGTCGTTCCCTGCCATCGGCGAACTCCCCTATCTGCTGACGCTGCCCCCCTACGGGTTTTACTGGTTTGAATTGAGTGAGGATGCGACGCCCCCGGCGTGGCATGCGACGATGCCCGAACAAATGCCCGAATACGTGACGCTGGTGCTGCGCGGCCGCGAAGGTTATCAACTGACCGATGGTTCGCTGACGACCTTGCGTCAGGAAGTGCTCCCGCTGTACCTGGCGCGTCAACGCTGGTTTGCCAAGGATCGCAAGCCCACACTTGCGCAACTGGCGTATGCCACGCCGCTGCCTGGCGGCGAACACGAAATGTTCCTCGCCGAATTCGATGTCAAATTTGGCGACTCGGTCGAACGTTATCAACTGCCGCTGGCATTGATGTGGACCGAGAATCTCCCCCCCATGCCGCAGCAATACGCGCTGGCCCGCGTGCGCCGCGGGCCCGAAATGGGCATGGTCACCGATGCCTTCACGCTGCCGGGCTTTGCGTTTGCATTGCTGGACAACCTGCGCAAGCGCACCGCCCTGCCGGTTGAGCAGGTCAGCGGCCACGGCACCATCGAGTTCCGTCCGGAGGCCGGCATCGATACGCTGGAAATGCCGGAAGACGCCGAGGTTCGCTGGTTCCACGGCGAGCAATCCAACAGCTCGTTCGTGCTCGGCGGCAAGGCGATTGCCAAGATCGTGCGCCGTGTGGTGCCGGGCGTGCATCCAGAAGTCGAGATGACGCGCCGGTTGACCACGCTGGGCTATGAAAACGCCGCTGCGTTGTACGGCGAGGTGGTACGCATCGACGCCGACGGCACGCCGAGCACCTTGATGCTGCTGCATGCCAACGTCACCAATCAGGGCGATGCGTGGGCATGGACGATGGACTACCTGTCGCACGCGCTGGAAAACGCCAGCCTCACCAACGAGACCGCGGAAGACTTCGTCGAAGATCTTCAGGGCTATGCGGCGGTGGCCGGTGCGATCGGCAAGCGGCTGGCGCAGATGCACGCAGCCATGGCGCTTCCCACCGACGACGCGGCCTTTGCCCCTGAGAAGGCGACGGCGGACGACGCCGAGTTGTGGGCGCAGGATATCCGCACGATGCTGGAGCGCGCGCTCGATGCGCTGGCATCCCCGCAAAACAACGTGCCGCAAGCGGCTCGCGCCCAGAGCAATACGCTCGCCGGGTCGCGCGACGCCCTGCTGGCCGCCATCAGCGAACGCGCGCGGCACATGACCGGCACATTACGCACGCGTGTGCATGGCGACTTCCATCTCGGGCAGGTATTGATCGCTCAAAGCGATGCCTACCTGATCGATTTCGAAGGCGAGCCCGCGCGGCCGCTTTCCGAGCGTCGCCGCAAGACGACGCCGTTGCGCGACGTGGCGGGCCTGCTGCGTTCATTCGACTACGCAGCGGCTGCGTTCCTGGCCAAGACGCAGGAAACGGGCGAGAGCGCCGATCCGTCGCCCACCGAGGCGGCCAAGCGTGCGCACCGTGACAAGATGCTTGAACAGTTTCGCGCCATCGCGAGCGAGGCGTTTCTCGCCGCGTACCGCACGACGGCAAAGGAGGCCGAGCACGCGTGGATCGATGACGCCGGGCTCGCCGCCTTGTTGGATCTGGCATTGCTGGAGAAAGCGGCCTACGAAGTGGTGTATGAAGCCTCGCACCGCCCCGACTGGATCGCCATTCCGCTGGCCGGCCTCTCCGACCTGGCGCATCGCCTGCTCAACACGCCGCATTCCACTATTAAGGCAAGCTAACCATGACGCAATCCGAAAAGCCTGCGCGCAGCGCGAGCCCGACGTCCAAATCGGCAACGACAACCGCTACCGCAGCCGAGACGGCAGTGCCTGACAACGCGGGAGCAAAGAAGCCCGCGGTGAAGAAAGCGGCCGTGAAGAAAGCCGCCGCGACCAAGACCGTCCCGAACAAAACCGTCGCGGAAAGTGCAGGCAGCACGCCCGTCCTGAAAACGGCGTCTGCTGCCGCGGCAACTGCGGCACCGCGCAAGCGTGCCACGGCGGCATCGGGCAGCCCCCTGCCCGCGCCCGTCAAACCGACGGTCCGCAGTGCGGCCGCCAAGAAGTCGGTCGGCGCATCGAAGGCATCCTCACGCGTGGTTGGTGAACCGCACTCGGCCTCGGCGCCCGATATCGCTACCGGCATCGCCCAACCCGGCGAGATCACCGTAGGCGGTGAACGCCCCCCGATCGACACGACTGCGCCCAAGCCCATGTCGGGCGGCTTCGATCTGCAAGCCGCCATTGCCGGGGTGGACATCGACGCCTTGGCCGGCGCACGCCATCACGATCCCTTCAGCGTGCTTGGCCGCCACGACGTCAACGGCGCTGCGGTGCTGCGCGTGTTCGTCCCGGGCGCCGAGGCGGTACAGGTCAGCGCACGTTCCGGTGGCGACACGGCGGTGCTGCACAACGTACGCGAAGGCCTCTTCGTCGGGCCGCTCGCCCATGACGGCGCCTACGTCCTGCGCATCACCTGGCCAGGTGGTGTCGTGCAGGAAACCGAAGATGCGTATGCGTTTGGCGCGCTGCTGGGCGAACTGGATCTGCACTTGATTGCCGAGGGCTCGCACGGCAATCTGAGCGATTGCCTGGGCGCCAACGTGGCGACCTACGAGGGCGTGGAGGGTGTGCGATTCGCCGTGTGGGCGCCCAATGCCCGCCGCGTGTCCGTCATCGGCGACTTCAACGGCTGGGATGGCCGCCGCCACCCCATGCGCTTGCGCCACCGTGCCGGCGTATGGGAGGTATTCGTGCCGCGCGCCCAGCCGGGTGCGCGCTACAAGTTCGAATTGCTGGGCGCACACGGCGGCGTCTTGCAGAAGGCTGACCCCATGGCGCGTCAGGCCGAAGTCGCTCCGGCCACCGCCTCGATCGTGGCCGACCCCACGCCGTTCAAGTGGACCGATGACGCCTGGCTTGCCCGCCGAGGCAACGAACAGGCACCAACGGCACCAATCTCGATCTACGAGGTACACCTCGCATCGTGGGTACATGATGATCAGCCGGAAGGCAGCGTCTGGGATCATCTGGGCACGCGATTGATCGACTACGTCAAATCGATGGGGTTCACCCACGTCGAACTGCTGCCGATCATGGAGCATCCGTTTGGCGGCTCGTGGGGCTATCAGCCGCTCGGGATGTTCGCGCCCACCGCACGCTATGGCACGCCGGCGCAATTCGCCCGCTTCGTGGACCGCTGCCACCAGGCCGGCATCGGCGTGATCCTGGACTGGGTGCCGGCACACTTCCCCAACGACGTACATGGCCTGATCGAATTCGACGGCACCGCGTTGTACGAGTACGCCGATCCGCGCGAGGGCTATCACCCCGATTGGAACACCATGATCTACAACCTCGGCCGCAACGAGGTGCGTAATTTCATGATCGCCAGTGCACTCGAATGGCTGCGCCATTTTCACGTGGATGGTTTGCGGGTGGACGCGGTGGCATCGATGCTTTATCGCGACTACAGCCGCAAAGCCGGTGAATGGATTCCCAATCAGTATGGTGGCCGGGAAAACCTGGAAGCGGTCGAGTTCCTGCGCCGCCTGAACGGCACCATCGCCGAGCAGTGCCCGGGCGTGGTCATGATCGCCGAGGAATCGACGGCCTGGCCCGGCGTGACGTCGCCGGTGGCGGACGGCGGGCTGGGTTTTCACTACAAGTGGAATATGGGCTGGATGCACGACACGCTCCAGTACATGGAATGGGAGCCCATCCACCGCAAATATCATCACAACGAACTCACGTTCGGCATGGTGTATGCCTATTCCGAAAAATTCATCCTGCCGCTTTCGCACGACGAAGTAGTGCACGGCAAAGGCTCGCTGCTGACCAAGATGCCCGGCGACAGGTGGCAGAAATTTGCCACGCTGCGTGCGTATTACGGCTTCATGTGGGCGCATCCCGGCAAGAAATTGCTCTTCATGGGCTCGGAGTTGGCGCAGGGCCGCGAATGGAACCACGACGCGCAACTCGATTGGGGTGCGCTGGACGATCCGCTGCACAAAGGCGTACAACAAACCGTGCGCGATCTCAATCACCTGTACCGCGAGCTGCCCGCACTGCATCGCACCGATAGCGACCCCGCAGGGTTTGCGTGGGTGATCGGTGACGACGTGGCCAATAGTGTGGCGGCGTTCCTGCGCCGCGATGGCGATCGACTGGTGTTGGTGGTATGCAACTTCACCCCGGTACCACGCGAGAACTACCGCATCGGCGTGCCGCACGCCGGCACCTGGGCCGAGCGCTTCAACAGCGATGCCGGCTTGTATGGCGGTTCGGGATTGGGCAATGCAGGCGCGGCGCATACGCAAGGCGATGCCGCACACGGCCAGGACCAGTCGCTTTCACTCACCCTGCCGCCTTTGGCCACCGTTATTTTTGAATATCGAGGATGATCATCGATGTCAGTATTGCAACCCGATCGACTTTCCCCCGGAAACCCATACCCCTTAGGCGCCACGAGCGACGGGCTGGGTGTCAACTTCGCGGTGTTTTCCGCGAACGCGACGAAAATCGAGTTGTGCATATTCGACGCCAGCGGCCGTAAGGAGCTCAAGCGTTTGGTATTGCCGGAGTGCACCGATGAGGTGTGGCACGGCTACCTTCCCGATGCCGGCCATGGATTGGTCTACGGCTATCGGGCCTATGGGCCGTACGATCCCAAGAACGGCCATCGTTTCAATCCGCACAAGCTGCTGCTCGATCCATACGCCCGCCATCTGGTGGGCAGCCTGAAGTGGTCCGACGCACTCTTCGGCTATCGCGTCGCCAATGCCCGCGGCGACCTGAGTATGGATCGACGCGATAGCGCACCGGCCATGGTCAAGGCCATGGTCACCGACGATGCCTTCAACTGGGGCAGTATCGACCGGCCGCGCCGCCCGTGGGACGACACGGTGATCTACGAAGCGCACGTGCGCGGCGTTTCTATGCAGCGCGACGACGTGCGCAGCGATCTGCGCGGCACGGCTGCAGCCTTGTCGAGCCCGCGTTTCATCGACCATCTGCACAAGCTCGGCGTCACTTCGCTCGAGCTGTTGCCGGTGCACGCCTACTTGCAAGATCATTTTCTGCTCCAGCGCGGTCTGAAGAATTACTGGGGTTACAGCACACTCAACTTCTTCGCGCCCGAGCCGCAGTATCTGTCGCGCGGTGGGCCCAACGATTTGCGGATGGCCATTCGCCGTCTGCAATCGGCCGGCATCGAGGTCATTCTGGACGTGGTCTACAACCACACGTGCGAAGGCAGCGAGCTGGGGCCTACGCTATCGTGGCGCGGCCTGGACAACGCAAGCTACTACCGCTTGCTGCCCGGCCAGGAGCGCTACTACATCAATGACACGGGCTGCGGCAACACGGTGAATCTTTCACACCCGCGCGTGCTGCAGATGGTGATGGATTCGCTGCGATATTGGGCCACGTCCTATCGCGTGGACGGCTTCCGGTTCGATCTGGGGGTGACGCTGGGCCGCGAAGGCACCGGCTTCGATCCCGGCTCCGGTTTCTTCGACGCCATCCTGCAGGATCCGGTGTTGCAACGGGTGAAACTGATTTCCGAGCCTTGGGACATCGGCCCGGACGGCTATCAGCTCGGTCAGCATCCGCCGGGCTTTGCCGAATGGAATGACAAATACCGCGACAGCGTGCGACGCTTCTGGCGCGGCGATCCCGGTCAGCGCGGCGAGCTTGCCGGGCGGCTGATGGGCTCGCCCGATCTGTTCGACCGCCGGCACCGCCGTCCCTGGGCATCGATCAATTTCATCGCTTCGCACGATGGCTTCACCACGCGCGACGTGGTGAGCTACAACGAGAAGCACAATGACGCGAATCAGGAAGACGGACGCGACGGCCACAGCGAAAATTGCAGCCGCAATTGGGGCGTGGAAGGTCCCACCGACGATCAGCACATCAACGACGTGCGGGGCCGCGTGCAGCGGGCATTGATCGCCACCAATCTGTTTTCGCAAGGCACGCCGATGTTGCTGGCGGGCGATGAGTTCAGCAACACGCAGGATGGCAACAACAATGCCTATTGCCAGGACAACGCGGTGTCCTGGCTCGACTGGAAAGCGGCCGCCGAACCGGCCGGTGCGGCCCTGTCCGCTTTCGTGGGGCGTGCCACGCAGTTGCGCCACCAATATCGTTCGTTGCGCATGGGCCGTTACACCGACGGCAACCACGAGATCCGCCCGGGCCTGAAATGCGTGGGCTGGTTCGATCTGGACGGGCATGCCATGAGTCCCGAAGCGTGGGACGATCCCGAAGGGCGTGTGCTGGCGCTGCGGCGCGCGGCCGAGGACCCCGAGACGGGCACAGCCGATGTGACCCTGTTGCTGCTCAACGCCTGCGAACACGATATGACATTTAAATTGCCGGAGCCGGGTCAGTCATGGCGCTTGCTAACAGACAGCGCTCGGCCCGACGAACCCGAGCGTGATTTTGGCGAAGGCCACATCGTCGTCCTTGCCCACAGTCTGATGCTGTTGGGCGTCGTCTTACCGGCGGAATCCGAATGAGTACTTTTGTTCCCACCTACGGCGCGACTGCGCAGCCTGACGGCACCACGACATTCCGCTTCTGGGCGCCGAATGCCGCCCAGGTCGATGTGGTCATTGACGATGGCGCACCTGCGCCCATGTCGCGCGAAGCCAATGGCGACTTCGTGGCTCAGGCGCCTTGTGGCGCAGGCGCCCGCTATCGTTTCCGTATCGACGGCGATCTCGCCGTCCCCGATCCCGCATCGCGTTTGCAGGACGGCGACGTGCATGATGCAAGCCTCGTTACGGCACCTGACGCCTTTACGTGGCAGCACACCGACTGGCGTGGCCGCCCGTTCGAAGAGACGGTGCTGTACGAATTGCATCCCGGTCTGTGCGGCGGCTTTACCGGTATCGCCGAGCGCTTGCCGGCGCTTGCGGCATTGGGTATCACCGCCGTGGAATTGATGCCGATCGCCGATTTTCCCGGCGCGCGAAATTGGGGTTACGACGGCGTGCTGCCCTACGCGCCCGATACGGCGTACGGCACGCCCGACGATCTCAAGCGAATGATCGACACCGCCCACGGTCTGGGCCTCATGGTATTTCTGGATGTGGTCTACAACCACTTCGGCCCGGACGGCAATTATCTCAATGCCTACGCACGCGACTTCTTCACGGAAGACACGCAGACGCCGTGGGGGCCGGCGATCGACTTTCGCAAGGATCCCGTGCGTAAGTTCTTTGCCGAGAATGCGCTGTACTGGCTCTCGGAGTATCGATTCGACGGCCTGCGCCTGGATGCCGTGCACGCCATTGCGGAGCCCGAATGGTTGCCGGAAATGGCGGCCTTCGTGCGCAGCCATATCGGCGACAACCGCCAGGTGCACCTGGTGCTGGAAAATGACGACAACATTGCCAGCCACATGGAGAACGGTTTCGATGCGCAGTGGAACGACGACGCCCATCACGTGGTGCATCATCTGCTGACCGGCGAGACCAACGCCTACTACATCGACTACGCGGATGCGCCGGCCGAAAAACTGGCGCGCGTATTGGGCGAGGGTTTCGTCTTTCAGGGCGAACCTTCCAAAATGCGCAAAGGCGAGCCGCGGGGCACGCCCAGCCACAAACTGCGCCCGACGGCGTTCGTGTTGTTCCTGCAGAACCACGACCAGGTCGGCAATCGCGCCATGGGCGAACGATTGATCTCGCTCGCCCCGCCCGACCATGAAGCGCTGCACGCGGCCGTGGCGATGCAGTTGCTGTGCCCCCACATCCCGTTGATTTTCATGGGTGAAGAGCGTGGGGTCGACACCCCGTTCCTTTATTTCACGAGTCATACCGATGCCGAGCTGGTGAAAGCCGTACGCGAGGGCCGCCGGCGCGAATTTGCCGGGTTGCACGAATTCGAGGACGAAGCGGCGCAGGCCCGGATTCCGGACCCCAACGAGTCGTCGACGTACGAGCGCTCGCGCGACGACGAGGCGGCCGGCGCCCCGGATGCTTCCACTTGGCTGGACCTCTACCGCCATCTGCTGGGCCTGCGCCGCACGCGCATCGCTCCGCATTTGGCCGGCGCCACCTCGCTCGGTGCTCAGGTGCTGGGAAGCCATGCGGTCTCGGCGCGCTGGCTGTTGGGCGATGGTAGTACGCTCGCGATTTTCACGAACCTCGGTACCGAGCCTGTCACGGGTGAAAAGCTCAGTGACGACTACGACGCCGAAGCTGAAGTGTTGTTCGAAAGCCGTGCTGGTGCGGACGCCGCGCTGCGCTCGGTCAAGCTCCTGGCGGGCACGACTGTTGCATTGCTGCGTGCGCCTTCCGCGCCCTGACGCGCCAAGCCCCCTACTCGCTTATTCGGAGCCACCATGACTCATCCAGACGCGGACGATACCGCGTTGATCGCGCTTGCCGAGCAGGCCGGATTGCTGGTGCAGTGGGACGATGCCCGCGGCAATCCGCAAACGGTCAAGCCCGCGGCATTGCGCGCGCTGCTGGCAGCGCTCGGCCTGCCGGCTGACGACGCAGCCGGCGTGCAAGCCAGCACCGAAAAACTGACGCAGGCACAAGGCGGGGCCACGCCCGCGTTGGTGATTGCCACGGTCGATACACCGATTGCGATCACCGGCATCCCGGCCGGGCCCTTTACGCTCTATCGCCAGAAAGATGGCGGCAAGGTGGTACGTGGCGAAGCCGGCGACGGCATCGGTTCCTCTTTGGCTGACGACAAAGCTGCTGATTCGAATACGGAATCGAGTTCCGGGTCTGATACCGGATCTGATGCCGAGCGCGATGGCCGGTCCGAGGATTTGCTCTCCGGCGCCGATATTGCCTCGGATGCCGATGACGGCGCGGACAACGATACCCCGTTGTTTTCCACTGCCGATACCGGCTTGTTCGCCGATTCGGACGCCAATATTTTCGCATCGCCTGAAGGGAGTCTCTTCGGCGACGGTGCCGCTCCCGATCTCATCATGATTGCGGAGGGTCAGGCTGAGCGCGACGCCGATGGCGCCACCCAGTTGCCGCCGGTTGACGAACCGGGCTATTACCTCGCTCGCCTGGGCGAGGTGGAGGTCGCCATCGCGGTCGCCCCGGCCCACTGCCCAAGCGTGGCGGAACGCCTCACCCACCCAAAGGCGCGCGCCTGGGGCCCGGCGGCTCAGGTGTACAGCCTGCGGCATGCCGATGCCTCGGCGTCGGGCGGTTTCGGCGATTTCACCGCCCTCACCGAGTTGGCCGCAGCAGCGGCCGAACGCGGTGCAGAGGCCCTGGCGATCAGCCCGGTGCATGCGATGTTCGCAGCCGACCCCTCACGCTACAGCCCCTATAGCCCATCGAGCCGCCTGCTGCTCAACGGTTTGTTTGCGGATCCCGCGCGCCAATTCGGTCGCGATGCCGTCACCCAGGCGGTATCTACCCTTGGTCTGACGCAGACGCTGGCCGAACTGGATGCACGGGATCGGATCGACTGGCCTGCTGCTGGTGCCGCAAGATGGCGGGTATTGCGGCATCTGTTCGACAACTGGATCGACGGCCCGCGCGATGCGCGGCACGATGCGCTCGATGCGTTTCGCGAACGGGGTGGCGAAGCGTTGGAACGCCATGCGATTTTCGAAGCGATTCAAACCGAACGCGCCCGCAAGGGTGAGGCGTTGCCGTGGCAGCACTGGCCCGACGACCTGCGCGATCCCGCCAGCCGCGCCGTGGCTACCTTCGCCCGTGAGTATGCACGCGACGTCACCTTCTTCGCCTTTGCCCAGTGGCTCGCCGCCGATGGCCTGGCAGCCGCGCAAGCCTGCGCACGCGAGCGCGGCATGGGCATCGGCCTCATCGCCGATCTGGCCGTGGGAACCGACCCCGGCGGCAGTCACGCCTGGAGCCGGCAAGAGGATGTGCTGCAAGGACTTTCCCCAGGCGCGCCACCCGACGTGTACAACCCGCTCGGCCAGAACTGGGGGCTGACGGCCTTCTCGCCTGTGGCCATGCACGCCAACGGCTATGCGGCATTCATCGAAATGCTGCGCGCCGTGCTCGAGCATGCCGGCGGCATCCGGATCGACCATGTACTGGGCTTGCAGCGCACCTGGCTGGTGCCCAAAGGCGCCAATGCCGGCGATGGCGCGTATCTGCGCTATCCGATCGACGACATGCTGCGCCTGATCGCGCTAGAAGCCTGGCGCCATGACGCCATCGTCGTGGGTGAAAACCTGGGTACGGTGCCCGACGGCTTCAACGAGCGGATCGCGCGCGCCGGAATGCTGGGCATGACGGTGCTGTGGTTCGAACGCGACGAGGACGGCGCGTTTACGCCGGCCACCGCGTGGTCGCAGGCGTCGATGGCCATGACCACCACGCACGATCTGCCGACGATTCCCGGATGGTGGCGCGGCCGCGATATCGAATGGCGCGCCAAACTGGATCTTTTCGGTCCGGACGACACCGAAGCCGATCAGCGCAAAACCCGCGAGGCCGATAAGCAAGCCTTGCGCACCGCGCTGGAGCAGTCTGGCGCGCTCGAGCGCCATCCCCCTGCCGATGGACCTGACTCGCCGCCCGTCGCCGCGATTCTCGAATTCACGTCGCACGGTCCGGCGCCGCTGGTCGTCGTCCCGCTCGAAGATCTGCTGGCGCTCGACGAACAGCCCAATATTCCCGGCACCATCGACGAGCATCCGAACTGGGTGCAACGTTTGCCGGTTCCCGCCCTCACCCTGTTTGACGCGGCCGATGTGCAAGACCGCGTCGCCGCCATTCATCAAGCCCGGAGCCAATCATGACGTTACCGTGCGCCGCCGCCCGGCTGCAGTTCCACGCCGATTTCACGCTCGACGACGCATGCCGCCGCGTGCCCTATTACGCGGCCTTGGGCATCAGCCATCTCTATGCCTCGCCGTTGTCCACCGCCCGCAAGGGCTCCACCCACGGCTATGACGTCACCGATCACGCGGTCGTCAATCCCGAGCTCGGCGGCGAAGCCGCTCTTCGCCGTCTGGTCGAGGCATTGCGCCAGCATGGCATGGGGCTGATCCTGGATATCGTGCCCAATCACATGGCCACCCATGCCAGCAATGCGTGGTGGTACGACGTGTGGGAAAACGGATTGGCGAGCCCCTATGCCGAATGGTTCGACATCGACTGGGCACCGGCCGACCCGGCATTGCACAACAAGATCCTGGCGCCGTTCCTGGGCCATCCATATGGTCAGGCATTGGCCGAAGGCCATCTCAAACTCGTACATGAAGACGGCCGCTTTCGGCTCGATGTGTACGGCAATCCCTATCCGATCGCGCCGGGCACGTTGCCGATGGCCGACTCGCACGATGCCATACTGGCCACGCACGATACCGGCACGCCGGAAGGCCGGGATGCCCTGCATGCGCTGATCGAGCGTCAGCATTACCGGCTGGCCTGGTGGAAGTGTGCGCCGGAAGAAATCAACTGGCGGCGCTTTTTTGAAGTGAGCGAGCTGGTGGGCGTGCGCGTCGAAGATCCGGAAGTATTCGATGCCGTGCACGAACTCACGTTGCGCTTGTACAGCGAAGGCCTGATCGACGGCGTGCGCATCGACCACGTGGACGGGCTGGCCGACCCGATTGCCTATTGCGCGCGGCTGCGCGCGGCACTGGACGCACGGATGGATGCGCGGCCGGCCGCGTTGCCCCGCACACCGGCATGGTTGCTGATCGAGAAGATTCTTGCGCATGACGAGACGCTGGATGACCGGTGGCGCGTGCATGGCACCACGGGCTATGACTTCATGGCGCAAGTGGGTGCGCTCATGCACGATCCGCACGGCGAACCTGCCCTGACCGCGTTGTGGGAGCGGCTCTCGGGCGACAACCGTCCGGTGATGACCGTGTGGCGCGATGCACGTGAGTTGATGCTGCAACGTCACTTTCCGGTTGAGCGCAACGCTACGGTGAATGCGCTGCATGCCATCGCGCGCAGCAACACTGCCACGCGGGACTACTCGCGAGAAGCGTTGCAGCGTGCGCTGTGGGAGCTGCTGTTGGCCTTTCCGGTATATCGCACTTATGTGGACGATGCCGGCCGCGCCGGCGGCGACGTCGCGCGCTTCGACGCGATTCTGGCGCGTGCCCGCACGCGCATGGCCGATGAGCACGATGGCGACGATCGACCCCTGCTGGACGTCTTGGCGGCCTGGCTGGGTGGCGATGCACCGGCCTCGATCACCGATCCTGCCCAGCGCGCATTGCGGCAGAAAGCGATTCGCCGGTTTCAGCAGCTTACCCCTCCGCTGGCGGCAAAGTCGCTGGAAGACACGACCTTCTATCAGTACGGTCGTTTGATTTCCGTGAACGATGTGGGCTCCGATCCCGATGTGTTCGCCCTGGAACCCGAGGCATTTCACGCCCACAGCGCCGAGCGCGCAGCCCACGCACCGCAGGCGATGCTCACCACCGCCACGCACGATCACAAACGCGGTGAAGACGTGCGTGCCCGGCTGGCGGTATTGAGCGAAATGCCGGTGCGCTGGCGTGAAACGGTGCTGCGCTGGTTCGAGCGGCATGATGGCGCAAGCGACCCCGAAGGCATTAGCGGCGGCGACCGCTACATGCTTTATCAAACGCTGATCGGCGCGTGGCCGCTGGATCTCACGGCCGACGATCCGGAAGGCCTCAAAGCCTTTGGCGAACGGGTAGCCCAGTGGCAGCTCAAGTCGGTGCGCGAAGCGAAGCTGCGCAGCAGCTGGATCTCCCCCGATGAGCAGTACGAGAAGCATTGCCAGCGCCTGCTCGATCGCCTTTTGAACACCGAAGGCGCCGACTCCCCGGCCAGCGACCTGGCCGCTTTCGTGCGCGAGATTGCCGCTGCCGGGGCGATCAATAGCCTGACGCAAACGGTGCTGCGACTGACCTCTCCCGGCATTCCGGATAACTATCAAGGCACCGAGTTCTGGGACTTCAGCCTGGTCGATCCCGATAATCGGCGTCCAGTGGATTTCGAGGCGCGTGAAGCTGGCCTGAAGGCACTGCAAGACGGCAGCGTCACCGATGCCACGCTGCTGCGCGACTGGCACGATGGGCGGATCAAGCAGGCCGTCTGGTATCGCGTGCTGCAAGCGCGCCGGGCGCAGCCGGCGCTTTTCGAGCGCGGCCGCTATATTCCCTTGCATGCCAGCGGAACGCATTCCCGTCATGTGCTCGCGTTTGTGCGGGTGCACGAAGGCGAAACCGTGATCGTGGTGGTGCCGCGTCTCGCGGCGGCCGGAATCGACCACGCGACGCCGGAAGGTGTGGTGCCTGCCATCGATCCCGATTTCTGGGGCGATACGACGATCACGTTGCCTCAGAATCTGGCCGGAACGGCGCTCACCGACGTCATCAACGGCTGCGACCGTCACGTCGCGGCGGACGGCGTCGTGCCGGTAGCGAGCTTGCTCGCCGATTGGCCGGTCGCCGTGCTGACGCGGGCGAAGTAAGCACAACTGTCTCCGCTGCCCGAGGGGCGGCGGAGACAGTGCCGCACCCACGCGGCGATCATCGGTCGAAGCAGCGCCCGGGTGCTTGTTGCATGAAGAACGGGCAAACACGCCCTCAGTGTTGGATGCGGCACACAACATCAGGCCCGCTTGCCTTTTATTTCAAGCCTATTAGATAGGATGCTAATAATTAGGCTACAATGAAGTCATGAACACGCCATCCGATTCCGACCTCAGCGCCATGACTGCCAATCTCCTCGTGGTTTCCCGAGCTTATCGCGGCGTGGCCGATCGCGCACTGGCCGATCTCGGCCTGTCCCAAGCCACGGCCTGGCCCATTGTGATGACGGGCCGGCTCGGCGACGGGGTTCGCCAGGGCGCGCTTGCCGAGGCGCTGGGGGTCGAAGGACCCTCGCTTGTGCGCATTCTCGATCAACTGGTCGCGGCCGGCCTCATGCAGCGCAAAGAAGACGCCAACGACCGGCGCGCCAAGACGTTGCATCTCACGCCAGCCGGCAACGCCCAACGCGTGCAGATCGAAGCATTGCTGGTGCAATTGCGCCGCACGCTTTTTGCCGACATCGATGCGGCCGATTTGAAAACCGCGTTGCGTGTACTCGAGTCGCTCAAATGCACCCTCGGGCGCAGCGCCGCCATGATGGATCCGGGCACCCCCTCGACCTGATCTTTACCTTGCCATGAAACCGTTTACCGCCGAAGAGGCGATCTTCTCTCTCAAATGCTACGCGGGCGCTTTGCTCGCGTTGTACGTTTCGTACCGGATCGGTCTGCCCAGGCCGTTCTGGTCAATGACGACCGCGTATATCGTGTCCCAGCCCTTCGCCGGCGCGGTACGCTCCAAGGCGGTGTATCGCCTGATCGGCACATTCACCGGGTGCGCGGTCGTGGTGTACCTCGTTCCCCTGCTCTCCAATGCGCCGGTGCTCATGACCGGCGCGATGGTGCTGTGGGTGGGGGTGTGCGTTTATTTTTCGGTGCTCGATCGCACCCCGCGCGGCTATCTGTTCATGCTGGCCGGTTATACGGCCGCGATGATCGGTTTTCCCAGTGTGCTCGCGCCCGATGCGGTATTCGACACGGGCCTGGCCCGCGTCGAGGAAATCTCTCTCGGCATCCTCTGCGCCACGCTGGTACATACCCTGATCCTGCCGCGCAGCGTGGCACCGATCGTGCTCGCCGGGCTGGATCGCGCGTTGAAAGACGCGCGCAGCTGGATCGGCGACACCCTTTTGCGTGCGACCGACGAACGCCGCCGCCGGGAACGCCGCACGCTTGCCAATGACATCACGCAACTGCGCGTGCTCTCCACCCATGTGCCCTACGACACGAACAACATTCGCTGGACGGCGCGCGCCGTGCGTGCGATCCAGGACAGCATGGCCACGCTCACGCCGCTCGTTTCCGCGATCGACGATCGGTTGATCGCGCTGACACCGGAAGGCGAAGCGTTGCCGCACGAGGTGGCCAATGTGCTGACTCGGGTAGATGCCTGGTTCGAACAGGGCACCGATGCCAGCGCCGAAGACACCGCCGCCTTGCGCGCTGACATCCAGGCGCTCGCGCCGCCGCTGAACGCGACCACCGACTGGCGGGGCGCACTGCTCACCAGCCTGAGCGCACGGTTGCTCGCGCTGATGGATACCTACCGCACGTGCCTGACGCTGCGCGCCACCATCCAGGCCGGCGTGCGTGGCCGCCGCCGTGCGCTCAACGAAAAGCCCTTGCCGTCGGCCCGCAACGTCTTCCACCGCGATCACGGTATCGCCTTGCTTTCGGCGGTGGCCGCCGGCATCGCCATCAGTGCCGTGTGCACCTTCTGGATCTACACCGGCTGGAGCAATGGCGCGACCGCCGTATTGATGGCTGCGGTGTTCAGCAGCTTCTTCGCGTCGCAAGACAACCCCGTCCCCGGCATCGTGCAGTTCCTCACTTACACGATTCTCTCGATGCCGATTTCGGGCGTGTATCTCCTGGGCATCATGCCGGCCGTGCACTCGTTCGAGATGCTGGCCATGACGATGTTTCCGGTGTGCCTGGTGCTCGGGATGTTTCTGGCGCGCCCGGCCGTTTTCGGCAAGGCGATGGCCATGCTCTTCGGCTTCCTGGGCACACTTGCCTTGCACGACACGCAAACTGCCGATCTCGTCTCGTTTCTGGATACGTATACGGCGCAAGTCATCGGCGTCGGTTCGGCGGCATTGGTGGCGGCCCTGTTCCGTTCGATCAGCGTACAGGCCAGCGCGCGCCGCATTCAGGCCGCCAACTGGAACTCGCTGTCGGGATATGCCGCAGCCGAACGCGCGCCCGATGCCCGCAGCTTCAATGCGCGATTGCTCGATCGCATCGGTCTGTTGCAGATGCGCCTGGGTCTCACCGCCGATAACGAGAAGGCCGCCGCCAGCGATGCGCTGAAAGACCTGCGTGTAGGCCGCGACATCGTCGATCTGCAGCGCATCAAGAACGACCTGCCCGCCGCCAGGCCGGCGATTCAAACCGCCTTGCGTGGCTTGTCCGTGTTCTTTCACGACCGCCCGAAAATGGCCCCCGGTGAAGGCCAGACGCCCGCGCTGCTGGCCTGCATCGATCGCGCGCTGGCCAGCGTGATCTCGATCGATCGCGACAGCGCCGAACGGGCACAAGCCGTGGTCGCGCTGGTGGGCATTCGCCGCGGTTTGTTTCCCGAGGCGCAAGCGTATGTGCCCGGTGGGTTTTCGGTCGCTGTTTCGGAGTCCGCGGCATGATCGGCGAATTCAATCTCTACGGTATCTATTTTCCCTGGCTGCTGGTGCTGGCCGTGCTCACCGCAGGCGTGGCCTGGGTCGTGCGCCGCTTGCTCGCCCGCGTCGGTTTCTATCGCCACGTGTGGCACCCGGCGCTGTTCGATCTGGCGCTTTTTGTCGTGCTGCTTTATGCGGCCGTGCAGCTTTCACCTTATCTTTTTGAGCGTGCAGTATGAAATACCCCAATGCATTGCGTCCCGCAGCGATCGGCCGGTTTGCCGTCACGATGGTCGTCGTCGTCGCGGCCATCTACGCCGGCACGAAGCTCTGGGATCACTATGAAGTCGAACCCTGGACACGCGATGGCCGTGTGAAGGCCAACGTGGTCCAGGTCGCCCCCGATGTGTCGGGCCTCGTGGCCGAGATTCCCGTGCGCGACAACCAGGATGTGAAAGCCGGCGACGTGCTCGTCGTGCTCGATGGCGCCCGTTTCGATCTCGCGTTGACGCAAGCACGCACGTCCGTCGAAACGGCCGAAGTCGCGCGCCGCCAGGCCGAAAGGGATCTGAAGCGCAACCGTGGCTTGGGCGATCTGGTGTCCACCGAGATCCGTGAGCAAAGCCAGACCAAGCTGGAACAAGCCCAGGCCTCGCTCGAGCAGGCGCGGGTGGCCGTGCAAGCCGCGCAGCTCAATCTGGATCGCAGCCGCATCCTGGCCCCCGCCGATGGCCGCGTCACCAATCTCGATTTGCGTGTGGGCAGCTACGTGACCGCTGGACGCGGGGTATTGGCGCTCGTGGAAACCCAGACGTTCTACGTGGAAGGGTATTTCGAAGAAACCAAACTGCCGTCGATCCAGGTCGGCGACAGCGTGGATGTGACACTGATGGGCGAATCGCGCGTCATTCGCGGGCACGTGGACAGCATCGCGCTGGGCATTACCGATCGCGACCGCAGCACCGGCAGCAACCTGCTGCCCAACGTCAATCCCACGTTCAACTGGGTACGACTGGCACAACGCATTCCGGTGCGCGTGGCCATCGATCACGTGCCCGACGGCGTGCGGCTCGTTGCCGGGCAGACGGCAACGGTCGCGGTCGTGGGAACCGCCGCGCATGATGACACCAGAACGAGCGCGGCCACACAAGCCGACCGGCCGGCCAAGGGAGGCGCACAATGAACGTCCTTCGCCCTCTTCTACTGAGCGTACTGGTGCTTTCCGGCTGCAGTGCCGTCGGCCCCGATTATCACCGCCCGGCCGACGCCGTCTTCACCCGCGATGCCGCGCAGGCGCCGTTTGCCGGCACGAACGACACGCCGGCGGTAGCGCCCAAGCCGCTGCCGGCGCACTGGTGGCGCTTGTATAACGACCCCACGCTCGACGCCCTGATCGAGCGCGCGCTCACGGCCAACACCGATCTGCGTGTCGCGGCGGCCAACCTCGACCGCGCGCAAGCGGCACTCGAAGCCGTACAGGCCCAGGCTGAGCCCACCGTGGGCGTCACCGGCGGCCCGACTTTCGGACATGTCTCCGGCGTGCAGGCGCTCCAACCGGATGCGCGTCCCAAGAGTCGCTGGTCGTATTCGGGCGGCGTGTCCGTCGCTTATCAAGTCGATCTCTTCGGCCAGATCCAACGTGCGATCGAAGCGTCAACTCAGGACGCCGCCACCGCGCAAGCGGCGCTGGACGCAACCCGCGTGACCGTGGCGGCGGAAACCGCGCGTGCCTACGCCGATGCGTGCGCCTCCGGCATGCAAATCGATTCCGCGCAAAACTCAGTCGACGTGCAACGCCGATCGCTGGACGTGACGTCACGCCTGCAGCAGGCCGGCCGCGGTACCGCACTCGACGTGACGCGAGCGCGCAGCCAGCTGCAGCAGTTGCAAGCCAACATTCCGCCGCTGGTCGCGCAACGCCGCACCGCCCTTTATCGCCTGGCCACCCTGACGGGCGACGTGCCCACGGCTTTCCCGAAGGCGCTGGCGCAATGCGACAAGCCGCCCGTGCTGGCGCAGCCCATTCCCGTCGGTGACGGCGCCGCACTCCTGCAACGCCGGCCCGATATCCGGCAAGCCGAAAGTGCGCTCGCCGCGGCCACGGCACGCATCGGCGTGGCCACCGCCGACCTTTATCCCAAGATCAGTCTCGGGCTTTCGGCGGCATCGGGGGGTCCGGTAAATCTGTTGGGCGAACGCGGCACGTTCAGTTGGAGCCTGGGGCCGCTGATCTCGTGGACGATTCCAAATACGGGCGCCGCGCAGGCACGCATCGCGCAATCGGAAGCCGACACGCGTGCGGCCTATGCGAAGTTCGACGGCGCTGTGCTCGGAGCCCTGCGCGAAACGGAAAGCGCATTGACCGTGTATGCGCAGCAACTCGATCGCAACCAGGCGCTGGAGGCCGCACGAGATGAAAGCCGCGAGGCGGCGAGCCAGGCTCGGAGGGTGTTCCAGGCCGGCAAGGCCGACTTCCTCACGGTGCTCGATGCCGAGCGCACCCTGGCCGGCACGGAAAGCGCCCTCGCCGCGTCGCAGGCCGCCCTCACCGGCAATCAGATTGCCTTGTTTCTGGCGTTGGGCGGCGGCTGGGAGTGAGGCACTGCCTGGGCGCGACCCAGCGATCGTTCACGTTGCTCGGGGCTCGCCCCCATGCCGCGCCGGCACCGCGATAAACCGCTTGAGCACCCCGCCGAACTTTGCAATGATCCTGTGTCTCCACGATTTTTTCGCAGGCTCATATGCTCCAGATTCGACCCAGTTGTGAATGTTGCGATCGCGATCTGCCCAATGAGTCGGGCGACGCCCGGATCTGCACGTTCGAATGCACGTTTTGCAGTACGTGCGCCGAGGCCAGACTCGGCAACGTGTGCCCCAACTGCAGTGGCGAACTGGTGCGCCGCCCGATCCGCCCCGCTGCCGCGCTTGCGCGCCATCCGGCGTCCACCGAACGCGTTTTCAAACCCACCGGCTGCAGCACGACGTAGTCATTGCCGTTATGGGCCGGATGCGGCGAGCTGACCGCTTTGGCGGCGAGGGTCGCGCGGCAACAACATCCGCGGCCCACGCCGCACGACGCCCACCTGTATCCATTTTTTTCCCAGTAAGATTGCGGCGAACGCCGCGCTGGATCGGCGAATTGTCCTCACAATGCTCGTCGATCTCCTCACCCTCTATCTGATTGCCGTCGGAACCCTCCTCGTCAGTGCGGGGATGACGTTCTGGGAGCATTTCACCCATCCGGAACGCAGCAAGACGCTGCGCATCCTTGCCACGGGCTATGCCACGCTTGCGATCGGCTGCGCGGCCGTGCTGGTTCGCCGCGACCTGCCCGGCGCGTGGGGCTCCGCGATCAGCAACCTGATCATTCTGAGCGGTTATCTATTGATTCTGCATGGTGTCGCCTCCTTCAGCGGCCGGCCATACCGGCGCTTCTCGGCCGGACTGCTCGCGGTGATGGCGTCGATCTGGATCGTTGCCGGCGCCCGATGGCAGGATGTGGTCTGGAATTACGCCAGCTCGATTCCGATTGCGATGGTCAGCGCCATGACCGCCCTGGAGATGCTGCGCAACCCCACCATGAGGGCGTTTCCCGCCCGGCGTCTCGTTGTGGCGATCACTGCCGTCCATACGTTGTTCTATACCGTTCGCGCGCTGATTCTGCCTTGGCTGGTGGCCGCGTTCGGCGCGCCGCTGCAGGCCGCGGCCAGCAAGATTACGTTGTACGAAGGCGCCCTGTATTCCGTCATCCTGCCGATGACACTGCTCAAGCTCGTGCGGGAAGAACGGCACAGTCATCTGATGCGCGAGTCCCACACCGACTACCTCACCCGCATCGGCAATCGCCGCTGGTTCTTCGAGGAAGGCAAGCGCGTCATCGAACGCCGCGGCGCGCAGGGGTCGATTGCCGTGCTGGCGTTCGACATGGATCATTTCAAAGCGATCAATGACCGATATGGCCACCAGATGGGCGACGACGTGTTGAAAGCGTTCGCCGATGTCGCACGCGGCGTCGTCGGCCCGGACGCCATCCTGGCGCGTCTGGGCGGCGAAGAATTTGCCGCGCTGCTATGGGGCGACAACGCCGACCGCAGTCAGGCCTTGGGTGCCACCGTGGCCAAAACCTTCGCCGACACGATCTCCGACGGTACCTGCGGTCTCGGCATACCCGCCACGGTCAGCATCGGGCTGGCTCAGTTCGAACACGAGCGGCCCGAACTGGCACAGGCATTGTCCACTGCGGACCGCGCGTTGTATCGCGCCAAATCGCTGGGCGGCAATCGCCTGGAAGTGGCGCACGCCACGACGCTCACCGTCGCCGCCTGAGCGTCATGGCCTGGCGCCGGGTACACCGTTGCGGGGTGCGCCACAGGGTCCTGCGGTGAACGCATACCGACGCGGCCTGAACGTTATGTCCCTGGGCTGAACGTGCCGCCGTGCGTCGTTGCGTCGGGCTGCTCCGGCACGGAACGCACGTGCACGTCGACCTGACGATAAGGGATCGAGATTTCTGCCGCGTCCAGCGCCGCCAGCATGCGTGCAAGCAGCTCGCCGCGAAGCGTTCCCAGGGCACTGAGATCGAGCGTCCAGACTCGGACCACGAAATTCAGAGCGTCGTCGCCGTAACCGGTCATCAGCACCACGGGCTCGGGCTGCTGGGCCACCCCCGGCGTTTCTCGCGCCACGTTGCCCAGCACCGTCAACACCTTCGCCGGATCGGAGCCATACGCCACGCCCACCACGATTTCAATCCGCCGGCTGCGGTCGAACAGGGTCCAGTTGGTCAGGTTGCCGCTGAGCAAGACGCCATTGGGCACGATCACGTCGGCACCATCGAATGTGCGAATCGTGGTAGCGCGCAACCCGATCTCGCGAATCGATCCCGAGGTCCCTGCCGCATCCACCACATCACCCGGCTGGATGGGGCGCTCGAACATCAGCACGAGGCCTGACACGAAGTTGTTGACCACGCTTTGCAGCCCGAAACCGATCCCGACGCCGAGCGCTCCGAACACCAGCGTCAGTTGGCTGACCTTGAATCCCGCGGCCGACAACGCGACCAGCAACCCCAGCAACAACACGCCGTAGTAACTCAGGGACGCAATGCTGTTGCCCACCCCGCGCGGCAATCCCGCATGGCCGGGCAACTCGTCACGCAGCAGCCGTTGCACCACACGGGCCGCCCACACCGCCAACCAGGCCGAGAAGACGAACACCAGCACATCACCCAGTTGAATGGACACTTCGCCCACCTCGATGCCCACATCCATAACGGCCGTGGCGGCGGAACGCAGGGGTCGCAACATGCGAAAGCGGTCGACGGTGTAAAGCAGCCAGCCCGCCAACGCGGCCAGCATCAACAGCCGCTTGACGCCCCGTTCAAGCACCACGCCGTAGCGCCGCAGAAACCGGCGGTTGACGAGTTCGGGTTGGCTCAACAGCGCACGCAGCAGCCCGAGGCAGGCCGACACCCCGGCATACAACATCAGGGCCATGTAGCCACTATCGATAGCGCCACTGGTCAACATCTCGGCCAACGAAACGTTGCCGAACACATTGCACCCCAAGGCCACGATCAGGACCACCAGAACGAGCCACCCCGTGGCATGGATGGCGCGGCGCAAGGCGCTGCGATCCAACGCCGCCGAGGTCGCGGTATGGCGCAGCAGCAATAGCGTCAGCACCAGCGCCATCACATTGAGGGTCAGGAGAAACAGGCGATACAGCATGCCTTCGGTCACGATCACGACGCTCAAGCGATCGACGGCATAAAGTGCGATGGCGACGTACGGCCACACCCCCAACGGACGCAACGTGCCGGCCGGAAGCAGGCGCAGCACCGGCACCAGCGCAATCAATAACGCAAACTCCTGGATGAGCTGAGGCGCATCCGGCTCGAGTATCAACACCGCGAGCATGGACAGCAGCAGCCAGGTCGAAAACGGGCGGCGCAGGGCGCGTGTGATGCGCCGCGATGTCGATGTCTGATGAGCGGGCCGAGGATCTGCCGCGGTGCCTGCGGTATTGGAGACCGGTGCGGCCGTATCGGCGGCAAGCCCGGGCGCTGATCGTGCCGCGCTTCGGCTGCGCATCACCAGCCAAAGAATCAAGGGCAACAGGAGAACCTGCACCACGCGCAAGGCGAGCTGATTGCCATTGCCGGCCGCGTGATAATCCAGGGCAAATTGCTCTTCGATATCCAGTCCGCGGTCGAATGAACCCGTCGCAGCCATCAGATCGTCACGCCCCAGACCTTGCCACAGAGGCGGTGCATCGGTCTGCATCAGACGCCGATCGATATCGTCGATCGCGGCCGCTACGTCGTTGCCCCCGGCCTGAATGCGGGTCTTGAGTTCGCTGGCGCGTCGTTTGAGTTCAAATTGCCGCGTCAGCCTGGCGCTCAGATCGGCCTCGGTCGCATCGAGCTGCGCGAGGACATCGTCCACATGATCCCGCAGGGCCGGCGGCAGCACGTCGAGTTTGCCCTCGGCACGCGCGGCGGTCCACGCGGCGCGCCGTTGCGCCAGTTGCAGCGCACTGTTGGAATAAGGCGCAAACAGTTGGCCCGACTGCGCCTCCCACTGCTCGAACCGCCGGTTGTCGAACGCCCAATGGCGCGCCAGGCTTTCCAGCCGCATCACCGATAGATCGCGCAGTTGCAAGGCCGTTGAGTTGATCAGCTTGGCGTTGACCGGACGCGCGATGTCGTCGAGGGTCGCGCTGAGCGGACCGACGGGATCCGGCGCCGACAAAAGATGCCGGGCCCAGTCCACACGCTGTTGGTCGTCATCCGCCCGCGCCAGAACATCGAGTATGCCAACCGGCTTGTCGGCCGTGGCGCCATCTGCTGCGGAAACCGCCGCGGCGGCATGCGTCGCCGCCGGGATCCAGATCAGCCCCAAGATCAATACCCTTAGCGGCAACCCTGTCGCACGCCTCAACCAAAAAAGGAGCCGCTGCACGCCATCACGGGCAGATGTGTGGGGTTGCATGTCGCGCATTTTCCGTCTTGTCCATGACCAGCATCTCGGGATGTTGTGGTTTTATGCCGTGCTTGTTCGGTGCGTTGTTCGTACGTTGTTCGTGCGTTGTTCGGTGCGTTGTTGCCGTGCGCGGTGTGCTGTGTGCTGTGTGCTGTGTGCTGCGGCCTGTTTACTGTGGGCCGGGGGTGTGGGGTGCTGTGGGTCGCCGGCTTTATGGGGTGCAGCAGGCTCGAGTGGTCCATCGCGCCCGGCAGCGGGCTCAATGTAACGTATAACCTTCCGGCGGCGCCTGATCCAGTCCCAGCGCCGCGGCCCAACTGCGCAAGGGCACGCAGGTCTGCAGGCGCACGATGGCGCGTTCGATCAACACCGGATGCATTTCATGGCCCACGTTCGACGCAATATCGATGGTGGCATCGCCTTGCAGTTGCGTCAGCCGCGATTGCGCTGCCCTCACGTAACGCACCGGCACCACCTCGTCGGCTTGCCCATGCAGAAGATGGATGGTGGCAAATTGCGGCGGTACTTTGGGCAGTTCCGCATAGCGGCCGCCGAACGCGAGGATGCGGCCAGCCAATCCGTCATAGCGCACGGTGGATTCCAGCGCGAGCGTGGCACCCTGCGAAAAGCCGGCCAGTGCGGTATCGCTCTGCAGCAGGCCGAAGCGCGCCTGCGCCGCGCGAATCCAGTGGGCAAGTGGGCCCAGGGCCTCGGTCAATGCGGCGTCTTCGGTATCGGACGACTGATAGGTATGGGCAAACCACTCGCGACAAGCCGAGCCTTCAGGGCCCAGGTCGCTGGCAGCCGGAATGAGGATGGCGGCTGCCGGAAACGCCGCCTCGATGGCATGCGCCAGAGGCAGCATGGCTTGCGGCAAGTCGCCCGCGGCATGCAGCAGCACGAACAATTGCTTGATCGCGGCGTCGCCGGGGACGATTTCAATGGTCCGGTCGGGTGAGGACGACATCACACTCTCCTTGAAGACGACAGACCATTCTAGACCGCCCCACTCCGGATGAAACCAAGACTTACGGATTGAAGGGTCGAAAGGCTGGCTAAGCAGGCATTTTTATACTGTATATTTATACAGTACTGTTGTTTGACTGAAGCTTCTCATGCCGCGTTTGATGCCGCGTTCGGCCTCCCTGCCCGATCTGTTCGACCCCCCTGCTCCCGCCTTGGCCCCGGCCTTGGCGGCAGAGGGCGAACGCGCCGGGATTGAGGGTGAGCAGGCCCAGATCCAGGCCGAGACCCCATCTACCGATATGCTTCGGCACCCTGAGCACATCCATCCGGCCTTGTGGCGGGCCACGCAATTGGCGAGCGCGACGGCACGCTGTGTGTCCACCGGCCATCCCCAGCTCAATGCCGAATTGCCGGGTGGCGGCTGGCCCCTGGGCAATCTGATCGAGCTGCTGTCGCCGCAGCCCGGCGTGGGCGAGATGCGGTTGCTTCGTCCGGCACTGGCCGGCATCGAGCGCACGCGTCCCATCGCCCTGGTGCAGCCCCCCCATACGCCCAATCATGTGTGCGCGGCGGGTTGGCAGATGGATGTGCAGCAGTGGCTGTGGGTGGCGCCCGCCGATGATCGCGATGCCCTTTGGGCCGCCGAGAAAATTCTCAAAAACGGCAGTTGCGGTGCCCTGTTGCTGTGGCAAACACGCATCCGGCCGGAGTCGCTGCGCCGGTTGCATCTGGCCGCGCAAGGCAGCGACACCCTGTTTCTCATGCTTCGCCCCGTCCAAACCGCCGATCGTGCGTCACCTGCCCCGCTGCGGCTGGTGCTCACGCCGGCAGCAGGCGGTGTGGATATCCACATTCTCAAGCGGCGCGGCCCGGTCAGCACGGGCGATGTGCATCTTGCGCTCGATGCGCCCGCGCCGGTCTTTTCCCCCTTTCTCCCGTATGCGCCTCTGGATCGCCCTACACCTCTCCCGGTTGCTGCTGGACGCGTTGCGTCCGCCGTGGCCGCTTGACGCAACTGCCTGCGCCGTCATGGACCAGGGTTGCGTACTTGCGCTGACGCCTACGGCACAGCGCGATGGCGTGCGCCTGGGAATGCGGGCAGGCGGCGTCAACGCGATTGCGCCGCACGCCATCCTGCTCGACCGCGATACGGCCGCTGAAGACCAGGCCCGTGAAGGTGCGGCCCTGGCGATGTTGCAATACACGCCCGAAGTCGCCTACGCGCCCGACAACACGTTGTTGATGGACGTTACCGCCAGCCTGATGGTGTTTGGCGGCCCGCATGCACTGAGCCATCGCGTGGCGCACAGCCTGCGGGCATTAGGGCTGACGCATGCGATCGGCATGGCGCCCACGGCGCGCGGCGCCTGGCTGTTGGCGCGCCACCCCCGCCCGGCGGCACGCCGGCTGGTGCGGCTGCCGCAATTGCGCCAACGGTTGCAACGGTATCCGCTGGCACGGGTGCCCGAGGCGCAACCGCGCCTGGACTGGCTCGAAGGCATCGGGTGCCGCACGATCGGCGATATCCAGGCACTGCCGCGTGCAAGCTTGCAGCGGCGGATGGGCACCGCCTTGCTGCACGCGCTGGATGCAGCCTGCGGGCTGAGCCCGGAGGTTCATGCCTGGGTGATTGCGCCCGAAACCTTCGAGCGCCGCATCGAACTCAACGAGCGTCTGGAGCACACGGATGGCGTGCTGCATGTGGCGTGCGTGTTGATCGAACAGTTAAGCGGCTGGCTCACGCAGCGCCGCTGCGCGATTCAATCCATGACGCTATCGATGCTGCACGAACGCGGCCGTCAGGCGCGCCCGCCTACACCCCTGCATCTGACGCTGGGTGAGCCGGCCTGGCAGGCTTCGCATCTGATCGGGTTGCTGCGCGAGCGGCTGCACCGCATGGTGCTTGAAGCACCGGTGATCGCCATCGTGGTGCTGGCCGACGATACCGTGCCCCAACCCATGGCCAGCACCACGTTGTTTCCCGAACCCGGCGGCACGGCTGCCGACCGTGCGCGGCTGCTGGAATTGCTCACGGCGCGGCTGGGCGCCGAACGCGTGCGGCGACCGGCGCCCGTTGCCGATCACCGGCCTGAGGCCGCCAACCGCTGGGGCGAAGCGTTGAGCAAACCCGCCCGCATGCCGGACACCACGCCGGGCCCCCTCGATCCGCCGTTCTGGTTGCTCGATCCGCCGCTGCCTTTGCAAACCCGGCGCCATCGCCCTTACTACCGCGCGCCGTTGCGCCTGGTGCGCGGTCCCGAACGCATCGAAAGCGGCTGGTGGGATCCGGCCATGGCGTTGCGCGACTATTTCATCGCCGAAGATCCGGCACACGCACGCTACTGGATCTACCGCAACCGCAGCGCGGCCCATCAAGACCACGACGGGGACGACGGGCAATGGTTTCTGCATGGGTTGTATGCCTGAGATGCGGTCACCCTTCTTTTCGCCCGAACTGGCCGGCTACGCCGAACTCACGTGCATGAGCAATTTCACGTTTCTGCGCGGCGCTTCGCATCCCGAGCAATTGGTGGATCGGGCGCGCAGGTTGGGCTATACGGCCTTGGCCATTACCGACGAATGTTCGTTGGGCGGGGTGGTGCGTGCGTATGTAGAAGCACGCAAAACCGCCAGAGAGGTCGACGCGCAGGATGGACAAGGCCAGGCGGACGATTTTCCCGAATCGGATACCGGCATTGAAGGCGATACGCTGCCAGGGATAGGCGTGGGTGCTGGTCCAGGTAGTGGCTCAGGTGCAGCCTCTTGCTCAAGCGACGGCTCAGGCGCAAGATCGGATGACGATCCCCAAGCCGCCGCAAAAGCGTCGGCCGATACCGAGCCACCGGCGCTGCATCTGATCGTGGGCAGCACTTTTACGTTATCGCCGCCGCGCGAACGCCCGACACGCAAACGCTCACTTCATGCAAAGGCGGTTTCTGATCCGGCCAAACCTGGCGCCCGGACCAACACCGGCAAGGTCAGCGACGTTGGCAACGTCAGCAACATCAACGACATCAGCAACGTCAACAACGTCAACAACGTCAACAACATTAGTGACACTAGTGACGTCAGCAACGCTTGCACCAGCAACGCTGGCCACGCCGTTCATCTCAACGACGCCGGCCAAGGCAACGACGCCGGCGATGCCACTGCCCTCACCCTGGTGCTCCTCGCACAAACCCGCGAGGGATACGGCAACCTGTCCGAGCTGATCACCCTGGCCCGCACGCGCGCGCCCAAAGGCGAGTATTACCTTACCCGCGATGATTTCACCCAACCGCCTGCGGGTTACGCCCACCTGGCGCACATGCCGGATTGCCTGGCGTTGCTCACCCCGCCGTACGGCATCGATGTCGCCACGTTGACTGCTCAAGCCTGCTGGCTGGCCGCCACGTTTCCCGGAAGGGCGGCACTGGGGCTCACCTTGCTGCATCGGTCGCGCGACGATCTGCATCGCGCCGCCGTCGAACAAGCCGCCCATGCCAGCGGCCTGATCGTGGCGGCGGCGGGCCAGGTCGAAATGCACACGCGCAGCCGCAAACCCCTGCACGATGTGGTCGCGGCGATCCGCTTGGGCACCCCCGTGGCCGCATGCGGTTATGCCCTCAAGGGCAATGCCGAACAGCATTTGCGCCCGCGCTTCCGATTGGCCAGCCTTTATCCGCCCGCCGCGCTGGCCAACACCCTTGCCCTGGCATCGCGATGCACCTTTTCATTGGCGGAACTCAAATACGAGTATCCCGATGAGATCGTGCCGGACGGCATGACGCCCGCATCGTTTCTGCGGCAAGCCACGTATGCCGGCGCCGCCCAGCGTTTTCCTCGCGGCCTGCCTGAAAAAGTACGTGCCCAGATCGAAAAGGAACTCGATCTGATCGCCCAACTGCGCTACGAGCCTTATTTTCTGACGGTGTACGACATCGTTCGATTTGCGCGCGAGAAAGGCATCCTGTGCCAGGGACGCGGATCGGCCGCCAACTCGGCGGTCTGCTATTGCCTGCACATCACCGAGGTCGATCCTGCGCGCACCAGTGTGCTGTTCGAACGCTTCATCAGCATCGAACGCAACGAACCACCCGATATCGATGTCGACTTCGAGCACCAGCGCCGCGAAGAGGTCATTCAATACATCTATCAGAAATACGGCCGCATGCGCGCAGCCCTGACTGCGGTGGTGATTGCCTATCGGCCGCGCAGTGTGCTGCGCGACACCGGGAGGGCACTGGGCATCGACGCCGACGTGATCGATGCTGCCGCCAAGTCGCATCAATGGTGGGATGGCAAAACCGAATTGCTGCGTACGTTTGCCACCTGCGGCCTCGATGCGGAATCGCCGGTGGCACAGCAATGGGCGGCCTTGGCCGAAATGCTCATGGGCTTTCCGCGACATATGTCGCAGCACCCGGGCGGCTTCGTGATCGCGCGCGACAAGCTGTCACGCCTGGTGCCTATCGAAAACGCCACCATGGCCGACCGCAGTGTGGTGCAGTGGGACAAGGATGATCTGGATGCCATCGGGTTGCTGAAGGTCGACGTGCTGGCGCTGGGCATGCTGTCCGTGATTCGGCGGGCCCTCGAAGGCGTGGCGTGGCGCCGCCGCCGGCCGTTCGCCATGCAGGACATTCCCGACAAGGATACGTACACGTTCGACATGATCTGCGAAGCCGATACGGTAGGTGTCTTTCAGATCGAATCGCGTGCACAGATGACGATGTTGCCGCGTTTGCGTCCCCGGGAGTTCTACGATCTGGTGATCGAGGTCGCCATCGTGCGGCCCGGCCCGATCCAGGGCGGCATGGTGCATCCCTATCTGCGGCGCCGTCAGGGGCTCGAAAACGAAACGTATCCCAGCGAAGCCATTCGCGAGGTGCTCAAGCGCACGATGGGCGTGCCGATCTTTCAGGAACAGGTGATGGAGATCGCCATGAAAGGCGCGGGGTTCAGCGGCGGGGAAGCCGATGCGCTGCGCCGCTCCATGGCCGCCTGGAAACGCAAAGGCGGGGTAGAGAAATTTCGCGGCAAACTCATCGGCGGTTTGTTGTCGCATGGCTATACGGCCGAATTCGCCGAAGCCATTTTTCGCCAGGTCGAAGGCTTCGGCGAATATGGTTTTCCAGAAAGTCACGCTGCCAGTTTCGCGTTGCTGGCTTATGCCAGCTCCTGGCTCAAATGCCATGAACCCGAAGCCTTTTTGACGGCGTTGCTCAATTCGCAGCCGATGGGCTTTTATTCTCCTTCGCAACTTGTGCAGGATGCGCGCCGTCACCGCGTGGTGGTGCAACCTGTGGATGTGATGCACAGCGATTGGGACGCGACCATGCACCTCGACGCTTTGGCGTCCAACGATGCACAGTCCGAGATCCAGGGCGAGGTGCCCTATCATCTGGCGGATCATCAGGGAGATCACATCACGGATCATCGGGTGGATCACACCACGGATCATCGGGTGGATTACATCACGGATCATGAGGTGGACCACATCACGGATCATGAGGTGGATCACACCACCTGTTCTTCAGGCGATCGATCGGCCGATGACTTGGCCGATCACGTTGCCACAGGGCACGACGCGCCCGCCGGCCCCCGCCGACCCTACGTTCGGTTGGGAATGAACCTGATCAAAGGCCTGCAAAAAGAGGCAGGCCTTCGCATCGAGCAGGCGCGACGCGCGGGCGCATTCAAGGACGTGGCCGATATGGCGCGCCGCGCGGGGCTCGACCGCACGGCGCTGGAGGCATTGGCGGCCGCCGATGCGTTGCGTACATTGGTGGGTCATCGCAGGCAAGCGCGCTGGCAGGCGGCGGCCAGTCAACCGCAGGCAGGTTTGCTGCGCGATGCCGCCATCGTCGACGACGAACAGCCGCAATTGGCCGCGCCGCGCGAATCACAAACGATCTTTGACGATTACGGATCGGTGGGACTCACCCTCAACCGCCATCCCTTGCATCTGCTGCGTGATGAATTGGGCAAGCGGCGATTTGTGACGGCGGCGGTGTTGCGCGACTTTCCCAGCAAGCGCCTCTCGCGCGCGTGCGGGCTCGTCACGATGCGGCAACGGCCGCAAACCGCCAAAGGCACGATCTTCGTCACGCTGGAAGACGAAACCGGGGCCATCAATGTGATCGTGCGGCGCGCGTTGAGCGAGCGGCAGCGCAAGGAGCTGCTTGGGGCAACCTTGTTGGGCGTATACGGGATCTGGCAAAACGAAAATAATGTGCGGCACCTGATCGCCGAACGCCTGATCGACCTATCGCTGCTGCTGGGCGACATCGATGCACCCAGCCGTAATTTTCATTGAGGCAGCACGACCAGTAAGGTCAAACACATGCCGAGCGCGCATCGAAGGCGTTCAAGTGCCACCGATCGCCCGCGGTTCTTTCAAGCACCAGCGATCGCCTCAAGTTTCTTTCAAGTGCCTGGCTTCGCTCAAGGCTTGAAAGGCGCCGCATCGATCGGCGTCGATGTGCCAGCGATCAAACTCGTCAACAACGCCGCGCTGCCGCACGCCAGCGTAAACCCCAACGCGCCCTGCCCCACGTTGACCCACAGGTTGTCGGCGGCCGGGCTCCTGCCGATGATGGGTTTGCCGGTGGGCGTAGCCGGTCGCAATCCTGCCCAAGCCACGGCCCGGTCGAGATCCAAATGGGGAAACAAGGCAAGCACCTGTTGTTTCAGCAGCGCAATGCGCGCTGGATCGATCTTGGCGTCGCGGCTGCCGATATCCACCATGGCCGCAATGCGCAGCACACGTCCGATGCGCGCATACACAATGCGACGCTCGTAATCGGTCACGCTGATCGAGGGCGCGCTGGTGTCGTCGTCCGCCAGCGGCACGCTCAGGCTGTATCCCTTCAAGGGATAAATCGGCACGTCGTGCCCTACGGGACCCAGCAGTTGCCGGCTGCCCGTACCCGTGGCCACGACGTAGGCGTCCGCACGGATGTCACCTAAGGCCGTTTCCAGGGCATCGATGTGACGCCCCCGCCGGCGAAGCTTCCGCACGGGATTGCTCATCGTGCGGGTCACGTTCGGCATCGCGCCAAGAAGATCGAACATGCCCTCGGTAAACAGACGGCAATCGCCCGCTTCTTCACCGGGTGTGAAAATCGCGCCGGCCAGATCCTTGCCCATTGCCGCCAGCGACGGCTCCAGCGCCAACGTTTCCGCAGCATTCAGCACCCGCTGCTCCGCGCCGCGGGCGGCCTGGTACGCCACCAAAGCACGCGCTTTTTCGAGTAACGCCGGGCTGCGGTACGCGATGATCTTGCCGTTACGCACATGACCGAACTCGATGGGCGTTTCAGCCAACCAGGCATTCATCGTGTCGCGGCTCAGATACGACAACCGCAGCATCTGGGCCGTGGTTTCGTCCGATACGCTGGCGCGGCACGCCTGTATGAAGGCCAGACTCCAACGCCACTGATGCACGTCCATTCGCGGACGAAATCGCAGCGGCGATTCCTGCCGCAATAACCAACCCGGTACATTGGGCAATACCCCAGGCCCGGCCAACGGCGCCACGTAGCTGTAGCTCAGTTGACCGCCGTTGGCAAAGCTGGACACCTCGGCCGGCCGCTCGCGCGCGTCGGTCAAGGTAACCGTGTGGCCGGCCTTGGCCAGGCTGTAGGCGGTCGTCACGCCGATCACGCCGGCACCGATGACGCACACATGCATGGTGTATTCCTGTCGAGAATGAATTCTCTCGATTTTCGGCCCATCGCTCGAGCGCAACAAATACCAATCGCGCCACCGCCCATAACCTCAAGCTATGATCCTGGGTACGATGCGACTTCGCCATATTGAACTGATTCAGGCCATTCTTGCCACCGGCTCGCTTACCCAGGCGGCGGTGGCGTTGCACATTTCCCAGCCTGCCGCGAGCAAAATGCTCGCCCACGCCGAAGCGCAACTGGGCTTCAAGCTATTCGAGAGGGTAAAGGGAAGGCTGCGCGCCACGCGCGAAGCCAATATCCTCACGCCGGAAATCGATCGCCTATCGGTGGGACTGGACGGCATTCGCCGGTTGGCCATCAATCTGCGCCATCATCCCAGCGGTCATTTGCGCGTGGGGTGCGCACCCGGCCTGGGACTCGGTCTGCTGCCGCACGCGATCCGGATCAACCGCGATCGGCACCCCGGCATTACGTTTGCCGTGCACACCCATCACACCAGCGAACTCATCAACAAACTGCAATTGCGTGAGATCGATATCGCGCTGACCTTCGAGCCGCCCGCCGCCCCCGGCGTCGCAGCGATGCCGTTGGGGCACTCGCAGTTGGTCATCCTGGATGCGCTACCGGCCAACGGTGTCAGCAGCGACACGGTGGCGTTGAGCGAGATTCCTCGCGACGCACTCATCGCGCTGGACATGCACGATCCGCTCGGCGGAAAGCTGCATCGTGCGCTTGACGTGGACGCGGCCGCCCCACCTACCGCCTCGCTTCAGGTGCAAACCCATTACGTGGCGTGTGCGCTTGCGGATGCCGGCTGCGGAGTGGCCATCGTCGACGCCTACACGGCCCATGCCATGCGGCGCGCCCACACGCGCATCCGGCGAATCACGCCCCCGATCGGTTTTCGGGTGGACGCCCTGCTTCTCGCCAGCGACGCGCCGTCGGCGCTGGTGCGCGGCTTTATCGAGAGCTTGCGCACGGCTTGCGCGCAAGCCCCGGACAGCACCGGCGCCCTTGACGCCGTTGATACAATGGGCGCTTCCGATTAAGACTTTCCAGGTTCTTCGCCATGACTTCGCCCGTCCTTAAAGAACAACTTTCCCAGGCCATCAAGGACGCGATGCGCGCCCGCGCCAGCGAACGGTTGACGACGCTTCGCCTGCTTTCCGCTGCGATCAAGCAAAAGGAAGTCGACGAGCGACGCGAATTGAGCGATGCCGACGTCACCGCGATTCTCGAAAAGCAGGTCAAGCAACGCCGTGAGTCGATTGCCGCCTACGATCAGGCCGGCCGCACCGAAACCGCCGACCAGGAACGCGCAGAAATCGTCATCCTGCAGGAGTTCCTGCCGAAGGCCGCCACGCAGGAAGAGATCGACGCCGTCGTCGACGCCGCAGTGGCGGAAGTACAAGCGACCGGCGTCACCGGCGCGCCCGCCATGGGCAAGGTCATGGCGATCGTCAAGCAGGCACTGGCCGGCAAGGCTGAAATGACCGCCGTGTCCAAGCAAGTCAAAACCCGTCTGAGCTAAGCCCTCAGGCCCTCGATCTCTTATTCGCCACAAGTCGTCGAGTCATTGAGTCATCGAGTCATCGAGTGATCGAGTCATCGAATCATCGAGTTCTCGAGTCATCGAGCGATCGAGTCATTGATTCATTGAGCGATCAAGACGTCAACAGCGGCGCAGATCACGATCCGTTCAAAACGGGTCGCGATTGACTTCAACCGTCAACGCTGCTGCCAAGGTATCGATACCGCGCCCGATCGTCGACCAGACGACGGGCGCTTTTGATTCGCTGGCCGCCAGTTCGATCGCCAATGCGGCATCGGCCGATTTGGAAAACCCCATCGAGAACGATGCGCCCTTGATGCGGTGCGAGTGGGCAAAGACGCCCTTGCGATCGCGCGCTTCAAATGCCGCGCGCAAGCCGCTCATGTCCTCGTCGCAGGTTTGTACGAAGAGCGCAATGAGCGCTGCCGCGTCGCGACGGGGCGACATAGCGCCTTTCTCGTCAGCGTCAGCGTCAGAGTGAGCGTCACTGTCAGCCTCGACCTCAACCGTCTGAACAGCCTCGTCCGCCGCCGCCTCGTCCGCCGCCGCCTCGGCCACCGACGTCAACCAGAGTGCCAAGGTGTCGCGCAGTAACGCCACATCGAGGGGTTTGAGCATCACGCCGTCCATGCCGCTCTTCAAGCATCGTTGAACGTGTGCCGGCTCGGAATGCGCCGATAGCGCGAGGATGGGCTTACGCGACGTGCCGCGCATGCCTTCGTCCAGCCGCATGCGCCGCGCAACTTCGTAGCCATCGGGCTCCGGCATGTGGCAATCGAGCAGCACGGCATCGAACTCGCCCACTTCCCACGCGGCCAGCCCGCTGTCACCCCCATCGCACAGCTCGAAAGTCCAGCCGAGCACACCCAGCTGCGCCGCGACGACCTCCCGGTTGACGGGGTTGTCGTCGATAACGAGCAGATGCGGCACACGCACCCCATCGATCAACAACCTGGCCCCCCCGTCAGGGGCCGGCGAGGCCAGGGAATTCCGTGGCGGTGGCGACGGCGCGCCGCGCTCTTCGTCACGCTCGGCCGATGCGGGCGGCGAGGATGGCACCAGATAAAGGGGTGCCGCGCCTGGCGAATCGATGCCGCGGCGCTCGGCCACAGGATCGTCCGTATCGCGGCGCAACCGGCCGGCCTCATCGGTATCGCTATCGGTATCGCTATCGGGATCGGTATGGGTCAAACCCACCCTGGGCGTCACATCGCGCAGCGCAGCCTCGACATGACGATCCGTCGGCGCCAGCGTCGCTACATCGATCGCCGGCACAGGGGGCTGCCCCAATGCCAGCGACGGTGCGCTGCCCGACGCCAGTGCTGCCGCCGGCAACACGCCGCCTACCACCACAATCGGAATCGTGAACGATGCGGACGTGCCTTGCCCAGGGCGCGAGGTCAACCCGATCTCGCCCCCCATCAAGGTGACGATCTCGCGGCAGATCGCCAGGCCCAGACCGGTGCCTTGGCCCTGTGCGCCTTTGCCGGACTGTTCGTAATCCTCGAACACGCGATGAATATCGGCCGCGGCGATGCCGACACCCGTGTCGCTTACGGTGGTGGTGAGCAGCGCGCCGCGCGGGCCCTCCTCCACACGCAAGGCCACATCGATGCGGCCGCTGTGGGTGAACTTCAGCGCGTTGGACAGCAGGTTGAGCAGCACCTGCCGATAGCGCCCGCCGTCCACCTCCACCATCAAAGGCCGCGGCGCGTCGGTGGCGAGCAGCACACCCTTTTGATTGGCGGGTACACGAAACACGTCGAGGGTGTCGTGGACAAGTGTGGCGATATCGAATGCCGCTGCGGCAACCGAAATCTTGCCCGAGCGCAATTTCGATAGATCGAGCAGATTGTTGACCGTATCCAGCAGTACATGCACGCCCGTTCGCGCGGTCGCGAGAAGGCGTGCGCGATCAGGCGTATCGGGATGGTGCGAAAGCACGTCGATCGGGCCGACCACGGCATTCATCGCGGTACGAATCTCGTGACTCATTACCGCGAGAAAGCGCGACTTTTCCTCAGCCGCATGCCGTGCGGCCCGTCGCGCCTTGATCGAGAGCACGGCCACCGTGATCAACGACGCCAACAGCAACAGCACCAACGCGCCCTCGCGCCAGTAATACGCCAGGAGCGCGCGCGCATTGGGGCGGCCGAAATCGGCCAGGTCGAACCACCGATTGAAGATGATGTCGGTCTCGAGCGCCGTCTGGGCCAGCAACGCCTTGTTGAGCACACTTTGCAGCAAGCCCGCTCGCGGCTGTACGCGCATGCTCAGCACCACCGGCAGATCGGACACTGTACCGGCCACGCTCAACACGCCGCGATAGGCCCGGCGCATGATAGGCAAGAACGCCACTTCCGGGCCCATGGCGACGTCGGCCTGGCCTTCGATCACGGCTTCGAGCGCGGCGATCGGGCTATTGCGCATGACCACGATGGCGTGGGGTACGCGATCCTCGAGCCATTCGGCTTCCCGGCCGCCTGCCGTGATGGCCACGCGCAAACCGTCAAGATTGGCCGCCTCGAGCACGACCGGCTGCGAATCTCGGCCCACCACAATGGTGGCACCGCGGTAATGGGGCGACACGCCCAGCGAATCCTGCAGCGGTTCACTCAAGCGGCGCTGCCCGGTGAGACCAGGCAAAAGGTCGATCCAATCGGCATTGAAAAGCCGCACCGCTTCGGCGCCCGACGCCGCCGGCACGAAGGCAAATCGCAGTCCGGTATCGGCCTCGATGGTTTTCAGGAACTCGACCATCAACCCCTGCGGCGCGCCGTTCTCGACGTATTCGAGCGGCCGCAGGTTGGGATCGACGCTGTAGCGCACCACCGGCTCGGTTGCGAGCCAGGCCTTTTCCTCGGGCGTCCAGGCGATGTTGCCGGCGGCGTGCGCGCACTGGATACCCACGGCACACACCAGGGTGACGGCGAGTCGAAAGCCTTTTCGCCAGCCGCGCAGGCGAGTGGCGGCGATCGTCACCATGCGCCCGACCCGTCGCGCAACGCAGCGAGCTCCGCGATGGAGCGGATGCCCAGCTTCTTGAACGCAGTCTGCTTTTGATTGCTGATGGTCTTGACGCTGCGCGAGAACTTCGCCGCCACTTCGCCCACCAGCATGCCGTCCAGAAAGCAGCGCACCACCTCCTGCTCACGTCGCGACAGGCGTCCCATCAGCAGCGCCAGGGCGCGATCTTCATCGTGGTCCGCAGACCTGTCGGCAGGCGTGGCTTCCGACGCTTCGGCCAGGCCCGCCATGCGCGCCGTTGAAATATCGCTCAGATACCGCCGTCCCTCGGCCACCGCGCGCACCGCCATGAGCAGGCTGCTCAACGGTTCGCGCTTGCTGATGAACCCCAATGCGCCGGCCTGGAGTACGAGCGACACGATGGCGGCATTGTCGTGCGCCGATGCCACCAGCAACGCCACATCCGGATACCGGCTGCGCAGGGCGGCGATCAGGTTGATGCCGTCCACGTCGCGTGCGCCCAGGGCGTAATCCATCACGAGCACGTCAAGCGACAGGCCGGTTCGCAGCGCCGCAGTCAATGCAGCCGATGACTCGAACAGCCCGGCCACGATGATGGCTTCGTCGCGCTGCAAGACGGCGGCATAGCCTTCGCGCACGACGGCATGGTCGTCGAGGAGGGCAACACGAATGGTCTTCGGCGATTGTGCTGTCATGGCTTTCGTGGGTGTTGCGCCAGCCCGAGGACGACGTGAGGAGCACAGTCTAGCAGCGCCGGGAGCTTCCCAAAAGCGCGGGTATGTTGGCAAACGGCGGCGTCACTCGGCAAACAAATCCCCTTGCGAAGGTCCGCTGTCTTCTTCCGCAGCGCCCGCCCCGGACAGCGCCCCCACGCGCACGCCCAGCAAACGGATGCGCTGATCGGCCGGCACCCGGCGCGTGCATTCGGCGGCAGCGCGCCGGATCACAGCCGCGTCGGCCGTGGCCACGGGCAGCGTCACATCACGCGTGACCGTCCGGAAATCCGCATACCGCAACTTGATGCCGATGGTTCGGCCCACACATCCTTTGCGGCGCAGATCGTCGGCCACTTTGGCGCACAACTCCCCAAATTTGACCGTCAAGACATCGCGATCGTGACGGGTATGCAGATCGCGTTCGAAAGTGGTTTCGCGGCTGATCGACTTCGGATCGGAGTGCGTACTGATCTGCCGATCGTCGATGCCGCGGGCCGCGTTGTGCAACCAGGCGGCATACGTGCGACCGAAGTTCGCCTGCAACAGATCGGCACTTGCGCGCGCCAGGTCGGCCACCGTATGAATGCCGAGCAAACTCAATTTCTCGCTCGCCTTGGGACCGATGCCGTTGATCTTGCGCACCGCCAGCGGCCAGATCCGTGCTTCGATGTCGTCGTGCGTGAGCACGGTCAACCCATTGGGCTTATCGAGCTCGCTGCTGATCTTGGCGAGCAATTTATTCGGCGCCACGCCGATCGAACAGGTCAGGCCGGTCGCCGTCTGTACCGCATCCTTGATCCGCGCGGCCAACGCCCGCGTCTCGCCCGGCTCAGGCGTCAGGTCGATGTAGATTTCGTCGATGCCACGGTCTTCGATCAGCGGCGCGATGCTTGCCACCGCCGCCTTGAACAACCGCGAATAATGCCGGTACGACTCGAAATCTGCCGGCAGCAGGATCGCCTCCGGCGCCAGTTGCGCGGCTTTCATCAGGCCCATCGCCGAGAACACGCCCAGTGCTCGCGCTTCGTAGGTAGAAGTGGTCACGACACCGCGACCGGCATATCCCTGCAGCTTGGGAAACAGGCGCCCGTCGTGTTCGCGATCGGCCGGCTGCGCCGAACGACCGCCGATCACGACCGGCAGGCCCTTCAATTCGGGATAGCGCAACAACTCCACAGACGCGTAAAACGCGTCCATGTCGAGGTGAGCGATGCGGCGAGTAGCGGCGGTCATGGGCCGGTCAATCGAAGTCAATCAAATAAAGTGTTCAAACCGAATATTATTGCCGCTACGCCGAGCGACTGCGGCAACCGTTCTCTTTTCACATGCACCGATGACCGACACCTCACCTGCTTCATCCCCCACCCTGTTTTTCGGCTGGGATATTCCTTTCATGGCGTACGTTGGCCTGGTGCCGATCAGTCTCGATGAGAACGGCATGCGCGGCAGACTGCCGTTCAAACCCGAACTCACGAACAACCGTGGCGACGTGCACGGCGGCACATTGATGAGCGTGCTGGATTTTGCCATGGGATCGGCGGCCCGCTTCGGCACCGACACCGGCAGCGGCGTGGCCACCATCAATATGAATACCGATTTTCTGTCGCCCGGCACCGGCGAGTTGTCGATCGAGGCGCGCTGCACCCGCCGTGGCCGCTCGATCGCCTTCTGTGAGGGCGTCATCCACAACAGCGAAGGCCATATCGTGGCGCGCGCCACGGCCGCGTTCAAGATCCTGCAACGCCGCCCCGGTGGCGATTGAGCCTGATGACCGGCGCGCGCCGCAGCGTGCTCAGCGCACCGTCATCAACGCGGTTTCTTGACCGGTTCGCGCGGCATATAAGACGTGCAGCCGGTGACGCCATAGACGATGGCGTCGTGCATGGCATCCACGGCCACCTGGTTCCAGATGCCTTCGCCCCACATGGCGATGCGCACCTCGGAACGGGCGGCATCGAGCGCCTTGATGTCCACGCGCACGATGTCGTTGCGGGTAAACGGGGCTTCGACCAGCGTTTGCGCCGTCCGGCCCACACTATCCACGCCGCCGCGTACCGCATAGGCGGCATCGCCGGTCAGGCACTGGCGAGCCTGCGCGTCGGCCATGCGCCACGCCTGCTGATACTCGACGTTGGCGGTAAAGTTCGAGGACGGCGAGCCGCTCTCCGGGGTAATGCCCAGGGCGCAGCCCGACACGCTGGCTGCCAGCACCGCCACGGCCGCCACGGCACGGAAATTCATTCGGTCATTCATCGGATTTCTCACTAAAGCGCACGGCGCATTATGCGACAAGTCGGGGCCACGCTGCCGCCGGCCCGGTGCGCGCCCCGTATCGCCGATGCGGCTCGAACTGGATCAAGGGCTGCTCACACACGGTTCAAGCAGTCGCTGAAGGATTGCTCACGGACTGCTCACAGGCTGCTCACGGGCCCGTTCGACAGCCCGGGCAGCCCTATGGCATGATCGACGATTGGGCCCGCGCCAGGCCAGTCCGGGCGTGGGCCGCTATCGGAGATTTTCTACGTGCGTCATCTTATGAGCTATACCCTCATCGCCGCCAGCCTGATCGGCGCATCCGCCGGCGCGGCCAGCGCCCCGCCCGTGTATCCGCTGCAAGATTTCTTCCGCAATCCCGAAAAAGGCTTTTTCCGCCTGTCGGACGACGGTAAAACGCTGGGTTTCATGCAACCGGCCGCCATCGACGGCCAAGCCGCCCGCATGAACATCTTCGTGCAACCGCTGGACGGCGCCAAGCCCGTCGGCGAAGCCCGCAAGCTCACCAGCGAGTCCGCCCGCGACATCAGCAACTTCTTCTGGAAGGGCAACCGCACGGTGTTGTTCCAGAAGGATTTCGGCGGCGACGAGAACTTCCACGTGTTGGCGGTGGACACCGAAACCGGCAAAGTCACCGACCTCACCCCCTTCGAACAGGTGCGTGCGGGCATTACCGACGACCTCGAAGACGATCCCGACCACGTCCTGATCAGCCACAACCAGCGCGATGCGCAGGTGTTCGACATCTATCGCGTCAACGTGCACACGGGCGAAGCCAAGATCGTGGCGCAGAATCCCGGCAACGTCGTGGGTTGGCAAACCGACCATGCCGGTCAGGTGCGCGCGGCGATCACGAGCGATGGGCTGAACACCACCCTGCTCTATCGCGAAAAGGAAGCGGACGAATTCAAGCCGCTGATCACGACCGATTACAAGACCAACGTCAGCCCTGCGTTCTTCACATTCGACGACAAGCAGATGTATGCGATCAGCAATCGCGGCCGCGACAAGCTCGCGCTGGTGGTGATCGATCCGGCCACGCCCGATCAGGAAAAGCTCGTCTTCGACCCGCAGGTGGCCGATCTGGCCGGTGTGAACTATTCGCGCCGTCGCCAGGTGCTCACCCAGGCCAGTTTCGAAACCGACAAGGTGCAGCGCAAGTTTTTCGATGCCGAGACCGAGTCGCTTTACAAAAAGCTCGAAGCGCAGTTGCCCGGTTATGAAGTAATGGTGCAAGGCGCCACCCGCAACGAAGATAAGTTTGTCGTAGCCGCCTACAACGACCGAACCGCGGGCGCCCGCTACATCTACGACTTGAAGACGGATGCGCTGACCAAGCTCGCCGACATCAACCCGGCCCTGTCCGAGCAACACATGGCGCCGATGAAGCCGATCAGCTTCACCAGCCGCGACGGCAAAACCATCCACGGTTACCTCACCGTGCCGGTGGGCCGCGACCTCAGGCAACTGGCCTGCGTGGTCAACCCGCACGGCGGCCCCTGGGCGCGCGATCGCTGGGGCTACAACCCTGAAGTGCAGTTCCTTGCCAACCGCGGATATTGCGTCCTGCAGATCAACTTCCGCGGATCCACGGGCTACGGCCGCGCGTTCTGGGAAGCGAGCTTCGGCGAGTGGGGCCTGAAAATGCAGGACGACATCACCGATGGCGTGAAATGGATCGTTGACCAGGGTATCGCCGATCCCAAGCGCATCGGCATTTACGGCGCCAGCTATGGCGGTTATGCCACGCTGGCCGGCGTGACCTTCACGCCCGATCTGTACGCGGCTGCCGTGGACTACGTCGGCGTCTCCAACCTGTTCACGTTCATGAACACCATTCCGCCCTACTGGAAGCCGCTGCTGGCCAAAATGCAGGATATGGTGGGCGATCCCGAGCGCGACAAGGAACGCCTGACCGCCACGTCACCCGCGCTGCACGTGGACAAGATCACCACGCCGCTCTTTATCGCCCAAGGCGCCAAGGACCCCCGGGTCAACAAGGCCGAGAGCGATCAGGTGGTCGCCGCGCTGAAGAAGCGCGGGGTCGAAGTGCAATACATGGTGAAGGACAACGAAGGCCATGGCTTCCATAACGACGAAAACAAATTCGAGTTCTACGAAGCCATGGAGCAATTTCTCCGTACGCACCTGAAACCCGACGCGCGCTGACGCGCCAGTTGCCCCGGACATTGGTTTGTAACAGCCACATGAACACACGGGGCAGCGTCCTCTGCCGAGCACCGCCACCAGGCGCGTGCTTCGGCGTCCCCCCTCTTCATGGCGCGGCAATCGCGTTATATTTAGTTACGGAAACTCATTGAGCCGCTTTGGGTCTGAGCGTTTCCGCGAATAGAATGCGAGTCGATGAATACCCGCCACCGCTCCACCCCGCCCGACGCCGCTCCCGCCTCCCGCTTCTCGATCAAACGACTGGTTGTCCGCCTCGCCGTACTTTGTGCCGGCCTGGGCGCGTGCGTCATCATCATGCTGGGATTGGCCTTTGCCATTACGTGGCCAAGTCTGCCCGAATTGCATGCGGTCACCAACTATCGGCCGAGCGTGCCGCTGCGCATCTACACCGCCGACAAGGTGTTGATCGGCGAATACGGTGTGGAGCACCGCAACGTGCTGCGCTTCGATGAGTTTCCCGAGGTGATGCGCCACGCCATTCTGGCGGCGGAAGACAGCAATTTCTACCAGCACACGGGTGTGGATTTCATGGGCGTGGCGCGGGCGACGCTCAAGAACACCATGCGAATGTCAGCCAGCGAAGGGGCGAGCACGATCACGATGCAGGTGGCGCGCAACTTCTACCTGTCGTCCGAAAAGACGTTTCTGCGCAAGTTCTACGAATTGCTGTTCACGTACAAGATCGAGTCGGAGCTGTCGAAAGATCAGATCCTCGAGCTGTACATGAATCAGATCTATCTGGGCCATCGCGCCTATGGGTTTTCAGCCGCCGCGCGCACGTACTTCGGCAAACCGCTTGCCGAGGTCACCCCCGCCGAAGCCGCCATGCTGGCCGGCCTGCCCAAGGCGCCGTCGGCCTACAACCCGATCGCCAATCTGAAGCGCGCCACCCTGCGCCAGCACTATGTGCTTGGCCGCATGCGCACGCTGGGTTACCTGAACGAAGCCGATTACCAGACGGCCATGAACCAGCCGCTGTCGATCGGCCGGGCCGACGACAGCCCCGATCGCGTGGCCAATCATGGCGAATATCCGTCAGAGCTGGCACGCCAGCTGGTGTACTCGGTATACGGCGATGAGACGTACTCGAAGGGACTGGACGTTTACACCACCATCGACTCGAAAGATCAGCGCGCAGCCTATCAATCCGTGCGCAACGGCGTCCTCGACTACACGCGGCGGGCCGCCTATCCCGGACCGGAAGGTCGCGTCGAGCTCCCGAACGGCATCGAAAAAGATGCGGACGCGTTCGACGACCTGCTCGACGACATGCGCACCAGCCATCCCAACAGCGACGACCTGATCGCCGGCGTCGTGCTCGCTGCCAGCCCCACCGACGTCACGGTGGCGCTGCGGGCCGACAACATCATCAACATTACCGACAAGAAAGTGCTGGCGGTGGTGGCCCGCGCCCTGGCGCCCAAGGCCAGCGACGACCTGAAGCTCTCGCGCGGCGCCGTCGTGTATGTGCGCAATACCGGTGAGAACAACTGGGAAATCCTGAACATGCCGGCGCTGCAGGCTGCGCTGATTTCGATGGCGCCCGAGAACGGCGCGATCAAGGCCATGGTGGGCGGGTTCGACTTCTCGCGCGGCAAGTTCAATCGCGTCACGCAGGCGTGGCGCCAGCCGGGCTCCAATATCAAGCCGTTTCTGTACGCGGCCGGCCTGGAGCGCGGGTTGACGCCCAGCACTGAAATCTCCGATCAGCCGTTTACCATGACGGCCGCGCAAACCGGCTCACGCGCCTGGGCGCCCAAGAACGACAACAATCGCTACGAGCCTTATCTCACCTTGCGCCAAGCGCTGTACCGTTCGAAAAACATGGTGTCGATCCGCATCATGCAGGCGATCACCCCGGAATACGGCCGTGAGTATTTTTCGCGCTTCGGCTTCGACAAGAACCGCTGGCCGGCCGTGCTGCCCATCGCCTTGGGTGCGGGTAGCGCCACACCGCTGCAGGTGGTCAACGCGTATTCGGTATTCGCCAACGGTGGCTATCGCGTGGCGCCGTTCCTGATCGACCGTGTGACCGACCGCTCGGGCAAAGTGCTCATGACGGCGCAACCCGAGGTCGCAGGCGACAATGCCGTACGCGCCATCGATCCGCGCACCGCGTGGCTCATGAACGATATTTTGCGCGGCGTCGCGCGCTACGGCACGGGCGCGCGCTCTTATCGCACGCTCAAGCGCGATGACGTGGGCGGCAAGACCGGCACCACCAACGACTCGGTGGACGTATGGTTCTCGGGCTATACGCCCAAACTGGCAACGACGGTTTGGATGGGCTTCGACCAGCCGCGCTCATTGGGATCGACGGAATTCGGCAGCGGCCTTGCCCTGTCGGCCTGGCTGGACTACATGCAGCCGGCACTCAAGGGCGTGCCGGTCACGCCACCGCCCACCCGTCCCGAAGGACTTCTGGTCGAGAATGGTGAGTACTACTACGCCGAATTCCCGCCGGGCCAATCGGTCGCTTCGCTCGATTTGCCTTCGGATGAAAGCTCGCTGGATGCGTTCCTGAACAATGCGCGTCCGGCAGACGGCAGCGGCATGATGATCCGGCCGATGGACAATGGTTTGAACAACAGCGGCTCGACGACCCCGGCCATGCCGGCCAATCCGGACGGCGCGATTCCTGTGCCGCAGGCGCCGCCCCAGCGCGGCCAGATGCCATCGGGCAACGCGCCGCCAGCGGCACAACCGGTGCCGATCCCGGCGATTCCTGTACCGCAATAACGCCGAAGCGTGAACGACAAGGGCCTCTGTATCAGAGGCCCTATTCTTTATTGCGCAGGTGCCGCCGGCATGCCCATCAGTGAGAAGACACGTAGTCCGACGCCGCATGCGCCGGCGGCACGGCAAAATTATCCCGCATGCGCCTGGCCTCTTCGGCGGGCGGCCGCCCGAACAGGCGTTTGAACTCGCGGTTGAATTGCGAGGGGCTTTCATACCCTACCGTGTGGCTCGCCATCGCCGCCGTGATGCCCTGACGCACCATCAACAGTCGCGCCTGATGCAATCGCGTCGATTTTACGTACTGCATGGGCGACGTACTGGTGATGGCTTTGAAGTGATGGTGAAACGTGGGCACACTCATCCCCGCTTCGTGCGCCAGTTGGGCCAGATCCAGCGGTTGCGCATAGGTAGCATGAATGCGACGCAACGCCTTGCCGATCTTCCCGAACTGCCCCTGCATGGCCAGCGCCGAACGCAACGTGTGACCCTGCGGACCCGTCAGTACACGGAAGTAGAGTTCGCGCACCAATGCCGGACCGAGCACCGCAGCCTCCAGCGGCGTTGCCATCGCCTCGAGAAAGCGCAGCAGCGATGCCCCCAACGCGGCGTCGATCGGACTGGACATCATGCTTTGCGGCACGGCGGAGGCGATCGACGTTGGGGCGCGGTCGATCTGAATCATCAGTTCGGCTGCCATCTGGAAATCCAGATGCAGGTAGATCGCGAGCAAGGGCTCATCAGGCGACGCATCGGTTTCCATCACGAACGGCACGGGCACGGATACGGCGAGGTAATGCTGCGCGTCGTAGACATACACCTGATTGCCGAAGTACCCGCGCTTGCGCCCCTGGCAGACGATCACTATGCCGGGATCGTAGAGCACCGGCGTGCGTGCCAGCGGACGATCCGATCGCAAGATACGGACGTCCGGCAAGGCAGTGAGGTTATAGCCCTCTTGCGCCGCCAACCCACGCAGCAGTATGACCATGCGTCGTTGCATGGCCGCGTCAGGCAGACCGGAAAAGAAATCGATCGGTGGATGGTTGGACATATCGCTGGATAGACCGTCGAGTGGCTGGGTATATCGACTGACCTGTCGCTGGGTCATCTCGGACCCATGATGGGTCAATCATCGCAATGATCGGCGGGTAAGTCGTCAGGAGCCTGTGCGAAACGTGGACGGACATCCACCCCGGCCTCAGCCAAATCATAGAAACAGGCAACAAAATAAGATTTTTCGGTCTGCTTTGTTCGCTCCTGCGAGAATAACATGCAAGGACATTGAATCTACAGGGTCACCCCATGTCATCGGGCAAGATCATTTTCATTACCGGCGTCAGCAGTGGTTTCGGCCGCGCATTGGCGCAAGAGGCACTCACGGCCGGCCATCGCGTCGTCGGCACGGTACGCAGCGTTCCGGCCCGGCAGGCCTTCGAAGCACTCGATCCCGCCCAGGCCTCCGGGTACCTGCTGGACGTCACCGACATCACCGCGATCGGCACGGTCGTGAGCGACGTCGAAACCCGTATCGGCCCCATCGACGTACTGGTCAACAATGCCGGTTATGGCCATGAAGGCATCATGGAGGAATCGTCGCTCGACGACATGCGCCAGCAGTTCGATGTCAACGTATTCGGCCCGGTTGCGATCATGAAGGCCGTCCTGCCCCACATGCGAACACGCCGCCGCGGCCACATCCTGAATATCACCTCGATGGGCGGCTTCATCACCCTGCCCGGTATCGCGTATTACTGCGGCAGCAAATTTGCGCTGGAGGGCATCTCCGAAGCCCTCGGAAAGGAAGTCAAATCGTTCGGTATCACCGTGACCGCCGTAGCACCCGGCTCGTTTCGAACCGATTGGGCCGGCCGATCGATGATCCGGGCAGCGCGCACCATTGCGGACTACGACGCCCTGTTCGATCCGATCCGCCAGGCGCGTGAAGCGAAAAGTGGCGCCCAACTGGGCGATCCCGTCAAAGCGGCGCGCGCCATGCTGGCCGCTATCGAGAGCGACATGCCACCCGCGCATCTGCTGCTCGGCAGCGACGCACTGACACTCGTCCGCGAGAAATGGACGGCGCTTGCTGCCGAGCTGGATGCTTGGGAACGAGTGACACGATCGACCGATGGTTGAACGACGGCCCTGCAGTCGAGGGCGGTCGACGACCGTCCGTCAGGCAGCGCTGACGTCAGACGGCGCCCTCACCTGCCTGCGCCCTGGGCAGGACGCGTCTACAGCGGCGTCAGCGTCGCCAGATCGAGCAGCGTGAAATAGCCGTCGGGTTGCCACCCGGCCGTGTCGATATGCAGCACGTTGCCGAGTGTTCGCGGCTCGGCGACAGGGGTGTGCCCCACCACGATGGCGCGCACGCCCGCCACCTCACGGCTGTCGTTATCCTGCAGACGGCGGCGCGACCACTGCGCGTGGGTGCGGGTGCGGCGACGATGGCTACTGAATGCACCGGCCAGCGTTTGCCAGTCGGCCACCGGGCTATCGGCATGCAGAATGCCGATCTTGCCCTGCGCGGTGTCCACTTCGATGGCCACCGGCAGCACGGCGAAGGCGTCGACGAACTCGCGTTGGCGCTCGCGCGGCAGATCCAGAAACCAGCCGCCGCCGTAAGTGCGCCAGTTATCGATATCGACCTGTCCGGTGCGCAAGTGGCGGATCGCATAATCCTCGTGATTACCCTGCACGGCGTAAAACCACGGTTGCGCAAGCCATGCCAAAGCGTGTTCGCATTCCGGGCCGCGATCCACGAGATCGCCCACCGAGAACAGCCGGTCGCGATCGGGATCGAACGCCACGCGATCCAGTGCGGCACGCAGTTTGGAAAAGTGGCCGTGAATGTCGCCTACGGCGATGTCGCGTCCCTGCGTGTTGCGGGACACCAAAAGCACGTCTGAAATCATGGGTGTAGTGTAACCAGCGGTAGGCCAACGTGCCGAGAATGGATACCATTCGTGTTAACGTCTGCGACTTGCGCAATCGGTGTGCTGCCCGTACTCATATGACCGCCGCTTCTAAGATAAAAATCTGGTATGTCGTCCACAAGTGGACAAGTCTGGTCTGTACGCTGTTCCTGCTGATCATCTGCCTGACCGGGCTGCCGCTGGTGTTTCACCACGAAATCGAGCATTGGCTGGACGACTCCGCGCCTTACGCCACGTTGCCTGCCGACGCGCCGCGCGCATCGCTCGATACGCTGATCGCCAAGGCCCGTGAGCGCTACCCCAACGAAGTCGTCATGCACACGTTCATCGATGACGAAGAGCCGCAGGTGTTGATCGGCATGGCGCCGTCCACATCCAGCCCCTTCGACTTGATGCATAGCGTCAAATTCGATGCGCGCACGGGTGACATTCTGCAGGACGGCCCCAAGCTTGGCGACGAAAAATTCACGTTCATGGGGATTATGCTGGCCTTGCATGTGGACCTCTATGCGGGGTTGGCGGGCGAACTGTTCCTGGGCTTCATGGGCCTGTTGTTCGTGATTGCCATCGTCTCGGGCGTGGTGCTGTACGGCCCGTTCATGAAAAAACTGCCGTTCGGCACGATACGCGCCGAACGCTCGCGCCGTCTCAAGTGGCTGGATCTGCACAATCTGTTGGGCGTGGTCACGCTGGTATGGGCCTTTGTGGTGGGGCTTACCGGCGTCATCAACGAGCTCTCGACACCCCTCTTTCAACTCTGGCAATCGCAGGCGTTGCCACCGATCATGGCCCAATATCAGGGCAAACCGCCGCCGACAACACTGGCGTCGGTGCAATCTGCCTATGAAACAGCGCAAGCGGCTGTCCCGGGCAATGCGCCACTGTCGATTACCTATCCCGGCAGCCCGTTCGGCACGCCACGCCACTATGTAATCTGGACCAAAGGCGATACGCCGCTCACCTCGCGGCTTTTCACCCCGGTGCTGGTCGACGCCGGCACGGGCGCGTTGACGCAAGTGGTGCAAATGCCCTGGTACCTGAAGGCACTGGAAATTTCCAGACCCCTGCACTTTGGCGATTACGCCGGGCTGCCGTTGAAGATCCTCTGGGTGATTCTCGACCTCATCACGATCGTGGTGCTTGTAAGCGGCCTGTATCTGTGGCTGGCACGGCGTAAAGCGACCGATGCCCGGGTCGCCGAGCTGGTGCGGCGGCACGAACAGGCGCGTGCCACGGTCCCGGTATGACAACACCCAAAACCCGATTCTGGTTTGTCTGGGGTGCGCCCATCGCACTGGGGGTCCTGAGCATCCTTGGATTGCTGTCGGCCCTGCTGGGCACTGGCCTGTGGCATTGGGGCTCGTGGCTCATGCTGGCAGTGCCGATCGTTGTTATCGTGCGATATTGGTGCGGCCCGAAACCGGCGTCCGCGGCGCAGGCAAACCCGCCGCGGCAATAGGCGGATAATGCGGCCATGTCCGCGCCCCTCAACTCCCCCGCCGTTCCACCGAAAGGCTTCGCCGCCCTGCGCGTGCTCTTTCCGTTTCTTTGGCCGAAGGGCCGGCCGGATCTGCGCTGGCGCGTGGCCGGCGCCGTCTTCTGTCTGATCCTGGCCAAAGCGGCCACCGTTTATGTGCCGCTTTGGTACAAGGCGGCGGTCGACCGGCTCGATCAAGGCATTCCGGCCGGGTTGGGGCTGCCGATCGGCCTGATATTCGCCTACGGTGCCACCCGCGTGGCGTCGCTCGTCTTCGCCGAATTACGCGACGCCCTGTTCGCCAAGGTCGGCCAGCACGCCATTCGCGCGATTGGCTTGCAGGTGTTCCAGCATCTTCATGCGTTGTCGCTGCGCTTTCACCTGGCGCGGCAAACCGGGGGACTCACGCGCGCCATCGAACGCGGCACGAAAGGCGTGCAAAGCCTGCTGTCGTACCTGCTGTTCAGTGTGTTGCCCACCCTGTTCGAAATCACGCTGGTGTGCATCATCCTGTGGCGCATGTTCGACGGCTGGCTCGCGCTCACCACCGCCGTCACGGTGGTGCTGTATATCGGCTATACCCTCGCGGTAACCGAATGGCGGATCCAGTTTCGCCGCAACATGAACGAAACCGACTCGCAGGCCAATACGCATGCGATCGAAAGCCTGCTCAATTACGAGACGGTCAAATACTTCGGCAATGAACGCCATGAAGCGCAACGTTACGACGGTGCCCTGAAGCGCTACGAGCAGGCAGCCGTGCGCAGCAACGTCAGCCTGTCGCTATTGAATATCGGCCAGGCGTTCATCATCTCCATCGGACTCACCCTGGTCATGTGGCAGGCCGCTATCGGCATCGCGGACGGCCGGTATACGCTGGGCGACTTCGTGCTGGTAAACACCTACCTGCTGCAGCTGTATCAACCGCTGGGCTTTTTCGGCTTCGTCTATCGCGAGGTCAAGCAATCGATGATCGACATGGAGCGCATGTTCGCGCTGCTTGCCGAAAACGTCGAGATCGCCGATAAGCCCGATGCCCCCACCCTGCAACTCAGCGGGGGCGCCATCGCCTTTCGCAATGTGGCGTTCGGCTACGACACCCGCCGGCCGATTTTGCGCGGTATCAGTTTTGACGTGCCGTCGGGTCACACCGTGGCCATCGTGGGCCCGTCCGGCGCCGGCAAATCCACCATCGGCCGCCTGCTGTTTCGTTTTTACGACGTGGATGCCGGCGCCATCATGATCGATGGCCAGGATATCCGCGACGTCACCCAAGCCAGCGTGCGCGCGGCGGTGGGCATCGTGCCGCAGGATACGGTGCTCTTTAACGACACGATCCGCTACAACATCCGTTACGGCAGGCCTGGCGCGACCGACGCCGAGGTGGAGGAGGCCGCGCGTCTGGCCCATATCGAACGCATGATCACGGCCATGCCGGACGGCTACGACACGGCCGTCGGCGAACGCGGGCTGAAATTGTCGGGCGGCGAAAAACAACGCGTCGCGATCGCCCGCACGCTGCTCAAACAACCAGCGATTTTCATGTTCGACGAAGCCACGAGCGCGCTGGATACGCATACCGAGCGCGACATCCAGCGCAACCTGCGCGAGGTAAGTGTTGGACGCACCACGCTCATCATCGCGCACCGCCTGTCCACCGTGGTGGATGCAGACGAGATCATCGTACTGGATGACGGAATCATCGTGGAACGCGGCCGGCATCTGGCCCTGATGGCGCAAGGCGGCCGCTACGCCGCCCTGTGGGCGCGGCAGCAGCACGGCGCAGCGGATGACCCGGCACCAGCGCCGGTTCAAAGCGCCACCGACGCCGGCGTTTGACGCCGATCGATCACAGCGATCGCGATCCAGCGTCAGCGCGGGTGATGAGCGCGGGTGCGGGTGCAGTTGCGAGTGCCGGTGCGGATGCGGGTCGGGCGCGGTACGGGCGCGATGTGGAGGGCGTGCGCAGGCCCATGCGCGCGGCGGTCAGACGGCAGGCGCACCCTGCCCCGGCGCGAGGTCCGTATACAAATCCACATCCCGGATCACGCCGGGATCGTTTGTTACCCACACGTGCGCGCCGTGCGCCTGTACGACCGAGCGTGCACCGGTATCGCCGTCCAACTGCGCCAGCGCCGGCCACAAGGCACGTGCAAAGGTGACGGGATGGCCGCGTTGCCCCGCGAAGGCGGGTGCCACGATGGCATGTTGCGCTGCCAGGGCGCGCAGATCCGTAAGCGTGGCGGGCTGCAACCAGGGCATGTCGCCCAGGGTGAGCATCAGCGTCGCGGCATCTTGTGCCGCCGGATCGGCCAGCAGATGGCGCACACCGGCGGCAATCGAGGCACCCATGCCCTGCGTGGTCTCCGGCGCTTCGAGCACCCGGCATCCAATGTCTTCGAGCAAACGGCGTAAACGGTTGGCGCCGACCGGGATCACGGCCCAGACGTGGCCGACCGCCGCGTGAAGTGCCAGCGCGGCGGCAGCCACGACGGGACGGCCGTCGGGCAAGAGGGCCAGCAGCTTGCTGCCGGCATCCACCTCCCCCACATCGAAGTGCGACGCATCGGCGTCGGGCATGTCGATGTCCGGATCGATGCCGCCCGCACCGGTGCCGACGCCATCGGGGCCTGCCCGTTCGTTGCCGTCCGGTTCGGGCGCGCCATTTGCAGGGAGCGACGCACGAAACCGCCGCCCCAATCCCCCGGCCAGCAGCAAACCGATACATCGGTCGCCTGGGTCATGCGACGTGTCATCAATCATATAAACTGAACTCCATTCATCCGCCGCCAGACCGACCGCGCCTGTCATTGTGACGGAGCGCCGATGCCATGTACAACACCGATCTCGAAGTCCTGAAAACCGCCCAGGAATGGGTACGCCAAGGGCGCGCCGCCCTGCTCGTCACCGTCGTGCATACGTGGGGATCGTCGCCGCGCCCCGTCGGCTCGATGATGGCCATCCGCGAAGATGGTCACGTGCGCGGTTCGGTATCGGGTGGATGCATCGAAGACGACCTCATCGCGCAAATGCGCGAGGGCACCTTGCTGCAAAGCCGCCCCTTCACCACCAAGTACGGGCTTACCGCCGACGAGGCGCATCGCTTCGGGCTACCGTGCGGCGGCACACTCGAACTCGTGCTCGAGCCACTCGGCCAGCAGGCGCAGCTCGACCCCTTGATCGCGCGGCTTGAAGCAGGCGAGCTGGTGCAGCGCACGCTCGATCTTGCCACCGGCGCCGTCGCGCTTGCCACGGGCGCCGTCAACGGCCAGACGGCTTGCACCGATCGTGCACTGGTCAGTTTTCACGGGCCCCGTTACCGGCTCATCATCATCGGTGCGGGCCAGCTCTCGCACTACGTGGCGCGCTTTGCGCAAGCGCTCGATTACGCAGTCACGGTGTGCGATCCGCGCGACGAGTACATGCAGGAGTGGGATATCCCGGGCGTGGTGTGCGCGCGCGACATGCCCGACGACCTGATCCTGGCTGCCAGGCTCGACGCACGCACGGCCGTCGTCACGCTCACACACGATCCCAAACTCGACGACATGGCGTTGCTCGAGGCCCTCAATTCGCCCGCCTTTTACGTGGGTGCCGTGGGATCGCGCAGCAACAACGCTGCCCGGCGCGATCGCCTGAAGCTGTTCGATTTGCATGACGACCAGATCGCCCGATTGCACGGCCCCATCGGCTTGCACCTCGGCGCGCGCACGCCCCCCGAAATCGCGTTGGCCATCATGGCCGAGATGACCGCCTGTCGCAACGGCGTGCCCATCCTGCAAACGCACGCCATGCGCGACGAGCCGGCACGGGCTCCGGCCTCTGCAACCCCTGCGGCAGCCGCGCTTGCGACGGCTTCCGGAGCGCCCGTGCTCGCCACATCACCCGCCCAGTAACACGGCTGCACTTATGACCGACACCTCACCTGAAGCGGTACGCGTTTGCGCGGCCGGCGACCTGACCAACGGCGGCTTGGGCGTGAAAGTGCCCATACGCGATCGCCTGGGCGAGACCACCGCATTTTTCATTCGCTATCAGGATCGCGTTTACGGGTACGTGAATCGCTGCGCCCATGTGGGCGTTGAACTCGACTGGGAAAACAGTTTCTTCACGCGCGCCGGCGACCTCATCATGTGCGCCCGCCACGGTGCGACCTACGCACCCGATACGGGTCTATGCGTGGGCGGGCCTTGCCGCAACGGCAAGCTCAAGGCCCTGAGCGTACAAGAGCACGGTGAGGCAGCGGATCAAGCCGTGTTCTGGGTGCCCACGGACGGCATGGTGCCGCGCGGGTGAAGCAAACGCAGTGCAGGCAGCATTACGCCGCAAGCAGCGTTATGCCACGGAGCGTGAGGCGTACGTGGTTGCGCGTTGCGCGATCTCGTCGGGCTGCGCCTTGAAAATATCGGGATGGCTGCGCACGATCTCGTGCTCGACGATCTGCAGCGCCTGACGCCACGGTTCTTCGTCGTCGCTGACCGGCCATGTGGTCTGGCTCAGAAAGCGCTCCGGCTGTCTGAGCTTGAACAGAAAATCGATCAGATAGGTGCTGACCGTTTTGCGGACCGCCGCTTCGCAATTGCCCCAGCCGTCGGCATTGGACGCACGCAGCGCAAGCAAAAATCGCAGGGCCAGGCATTCGGTGTGGGGAGGACGTTGAGGATGTGCCCAGACGCCGCCGTCCTTGAGCCATTCCTTTTCTTCGAGCAGCGAAAACAGCAGCTGAACTGCCTTATCACCATCTACCAAGAAATGAGCCATGTTGGACGATTCAAAAGAATTACGATAAGAAATAGTAACAACAATTCGGTTATAGAAGTATTTCAGCGGGCGAATAAATCCGTACTAGTACACAAGAAATTTGTGCAAATCACGCGTTTTGCCTGCAAATTCACCAAATTTGCCGAATTTCGTCGTGTCGAAATGAAAATGATACGCGCGTATGATCTTCACAATTGGACGAAATATGTCTCCATGTAATCCTGAAGTAACGATTCGTGCCCGGCAAACACTATGGCGTTGAACTTTTTCGCAGTGCCGCGCTGGCCTGACGCGCAGCGAAGAAGGTCGAATCACAGAGATTTGTAAGCGAGGCGATGGAATCGTCGTCGGTACCCACAAAACGTTGCGCGGAAGTATCAAATACGAAATGCCGCTCGCGTGGCTGGCAGTCGTGCGCATCGAAACCGCACACGCGAAACGACACGCCGAAGCCCGCCGCCGTCTCATAAAGGCTGACGCCGTCGGCACTGGCCCCGTCGATCACATCGTCAAACATGGTCTGTACATGCCATAGCGATTCGCCGTTGGCGCGCCAGGCGACCTCGATCACGTTGCGCGCCAAGCCGAAGCCGATCGACTCCTGACCCATCACGTAATGCAACGCATCCGGCGGATGCGATTCCAGGTCGATCCGCCCTTCTATCCGCTCGATATCCGCGCCGCGCAGGTTCAGGCAGCCGGCCGGCGTCTGCGCCATGGCTTGAGCAGCCATGCCGAACATCACCGCCAGGGCGGTGTGACGAACACAGAACGAAAGGGCAGTGGACAAGGGCGCGGGGCAAGACGAAAAGCAAAACAGCTTCAAACGGTACCGAACCGCGCTGCCGGCAACAACCTTTCTGCCGGATGAGAGGCGATTTAGCCGTCGATATGTCTGTTACTCGCAACGCCCGGTCACGTTTGTCTGGTGCATCGAGCACGTGCTGCCGGAACTGCGCCGGCGCGGTCTGGTCCGCACCGACTATTCCGGCACTACACTGCGCGACCATCTGGGGCTGGCGCGCCCCCTGAACCGCCGGGCAGTGTCGACGGCTCCGAGCCCACCGTCGTCTCGGGTCGGGCAGTCCCCTCCGGCACCGTTGCATCACGCACCCACGTTTCACGCGGATTGGCCAGCGGAATCCCCAGTTCGCGAAAACGCAGCCATACGCGCCGGTTGAATTCGCGTTGTACGGCCCAGCGCCCGCGATCGACCGTACGAATCTGGCCCGCGATGGTGGCGGAGGCGCCATCGATCTGGTCCACGCCCCAGATATCGATATCGGCCAGGATGAGGGTGCTGTAGGCGTCCTCTTCCCGCATTTGTGCGCCGATGGCCTTCAGCGTATCGATGACCTGCGCGATATCGGCATCCGCGCCCACACTCACCCGCACGGCAGCATTGCCGATGCCGCGATTCGTGTTGTTGACGGTGGTGACCGAACTGAACGGCACCACGTGCAACGAACCGTCGCCCGCGCGCAACCGCACCGTCCGGATCGAGAGGTGCTCGACCGTACCGGACACGCCCGCCACGGTGACCGAATCGCCCACCTGCATCGCGTTTTCCATCAGCAGGAAAATGCCCGTGATGAAATCCTGCACCAGTTTCTGCGAACCGAAACCCAGTGCAACACCGATGATGCTGGCACCGGCCAGCAGCGGCGCGGTATTCACGCCAAGCTGGCTCAAGGCCGTCAGCAACACGATGACGCCGATCACGATGAAGACGATCGTGCGCATCATCGGGATCAATGTGCGCAGGCGTGCCACGCGCATCATGTCACCGGCGTCGGTCCACCGCTCGATGCGCCGGCGCAGGCCCCAGCCCATGGCTTCCCACGTCACCACCGCAAGGATCGCCGCAATCGCAATCGTGAGCATGGCCGACGCCAGACGGCGGCCGATCGTGCCGGCGGCGAAGTTCTGCCACACGTCCAGCCCCCACGATTGCAGCAGGATCAACACGGTGAGCACCGCAATGGTGGCATGCACCACGCCGCGCAGCCAGCGCCGGTAACGCAACGCCGCACTGGAAAGCGGCACGGCGGCACCGTCGGCCCCTGCCGTGGGCGCTGTACGCTGAAAGCCGTTTTCGATGGCGCCCGTGACAATGATCGTCACCACATGCGCCGCGATCAGTACGGCAGCCGACACGGCAAAGAAGTGCATCACGCGTTGGAAGCCGTTGTTCACGCCGAGCGCCCATACCAGCCACATCGCCGCGATGAAGACGATTGCCGTCACGGTCCAGGCATCGGCGGCAAACGCGCGCAGGCCGGCAAACCGGGCTGGCGCCATGCCGCCTTGCGTGCCCCGGATCAACGCTTTCACGCGATGACGGGTCTGGATCACCATCACGATCAACATGATGTGCACGACCAACGATGACGTCTTCAAGACCAGCGTACGGAAGATCGGATCCACGCCCACCGCGACCAGAATTTCGGCCACGGCCATGCCATAGGCGGAGATGAAGAAGATCGCGTAGGCCCACCGGAAGAGATAGCGCGCACGGGCATCGGTCATGTGCAACAGCCGCAGGCCCTGGCCCCGCGGGGAAATCAGCAGACGCGACACGGCCACTGCGATGCGCACCGACACGAATGCATTCACGAGCAACAACACCACACGCTGGCCCAAGGTGCCGGCGCCAAAGAGCGAGGCGGTCATCAGGCCGCTGGCCGCAAGCAATGCCAGCATCGGCAGCACATCGAGCACGGCGTCGCCCACGGCGTAAGGCACCCGACGCAGCAGCGCCAGGCGGCTGTGGCCCACCCGTGCGGCATGGTCGGCGATCAGCTTTCGCGGCCGGCGCAGACCGAAGCGGCCGATGGCCTCGCAGATCACGGCGACCAGCACAACCAATAAAAACGACCCCACATCGCGCAACACGTCTGCGCGCGATTGCCCGTCAAACGAAAACGATTGATGCCATACGCCTGCGCTGCGAATCTGGCTCAGCGCGGTCAGGGACTCACGACCCTGCTCGGTCATGCTCGAAAACCACCGCTCGATTGCACTGAATACCTGGTCGAGCAGCCCGTTCTCCACCAGTGGGCTTTCCGCCGCGGGCGGCGCCGCGGCAGGCGTCTCGGCAGGTGCCGCGGGGGCAGCCTCTTCGGCAGGTGCCGTCGACGAATCGGCCGGCGCATCGGCGGCAGGTTTTTCGGGATCGCCGCGGCGCGTCGTGACCACATCGTTGCGGCGACCGGCCTCGTCAGTCGTCGACGCCTTCACCGCAGGGTCGGCATTGCGGCTCTCCGCCGGCGTGGGTCGCGCCGAGGAAGCGGGATCGCGCTCGGCCGCAACTGCCTGCAGACCCCCCAGCGCGCAGGCGAGGCCCAGGGCGCCAACCGCTACCGCAGCGCCCAAACGGTGTTTTACATCTTGCCAACCGGACATCGATATTTTCCTGCTACTTGCGCGCGGGGCGCCCTTCGATCGGATAAGCGGGGTCGTTGTACCCCGGCGTGGAGGGATGTCCCGGTGCAATCAGCGAATCGACGAATGCGTCGTCTTCCGCCGTGACGTTGAAGTCCAGCACCCTGGCGTAGCCATCCCAATGTGCCTGTGTGCGGGGTCCCACGATTGCCGACGTGACGATGGGGTTGCCGAGCACCCAGGCGAGCGCGAAGTCAGCAGCCGTCATGCCACGCGTCTCGGCATGGGCCTTGATGCGTTGCGCGATCTCGATCGATTCAGCACGAAACTCGGTTTGCATGAGGCGCTTGTCTTTGCGGGCGGCGCGCGAATCCCCGGGCGGCTCGGCATTCGGCAGGTACTTGCCCGTCAATACGCCGCGCGCAAGCGGGCTATAGGGAAACACGCCAATGCCGTAATGCGCCGCCGCCGGCAGTTGTTCGTTTTCGGCCTGGCGCGTCAATGCGTTATACAAGGGCTGGCTGGCCACAGGGCGATCGATGCCCATCTCGTCGGCCAGGCGGCACACTTCCGCGATGCGCCAGCCGCGAAAGTTCGACAAGCCGAAATAGCGGATCTTGCCCTGCCGGATCAGGTCGGCAATCGCCCGCACGGCTTCGCCCAGGGGCGCGCCCGGCACTTCCTTGTGCAGATACAAGATATCCAGATGCGGCGTATCGAGCCGCTTCAGGCTCGCCTCCACGGCCTGATTGATCCACTTGCGTGAGATGCCCACGCCATTGGGACCTTCGCCCGTGGGGTTGGCCAGTTTGGTGGCAAGCACCCACCAGTCGCGATCCTGCTTCAGCGCCCGGCCGACCACCCGCTCGGACTCCCCGCCGTTATACACATCCGCCGTGTCGATCGAATTGACCCCAAGGGCGCGCGCCGACGCGATGATGTTTTGCGAGGTCGCCTCGTCGGTCGCGTCACCGAACATCATCGTGCCCAACGTCAACGGCGATACCTTCAACCCACTGGCGCCAACATAGCGATATTGCACAGGCCTTCTCCTTGAGGTGAGAGGACGCTTGCGAAAAGCGCCTCGATAGACAAAAGATAGACGAAAAAAAAGCCCCGCATGCGGGGCTTTCTGAATTCTGCAGGCTTTACAGGACCTGAATCTTCGTGGCTTGCGGGCCCTTTTGGCCTTGGCCGGACACGTAGCTTACTTTTTGGTTTTCTTCAAGCGTCTTGAAGCCATTGCCCTGAATTTCAGAGAAGTGGGCGAAAAGGTCTTTGCCACCGGCGTCGGGGGTAATGAAACCAAAGCCCTTTTCCGAGTTGAACCACTTAACAATACCGGTTTCCATGCTGTCTTTCCTAAATTAAGAACACGTCAGCTTCGGGTCGAATGAGACCGAATTCAATGCAGACGCACGCCATAATACCCCTTCCATCCCGTCTTGGATACGAGAAAGCGACAGCACAATGATAAGTAAACGTAAGCGAGGGTGTTGACGCCCTGCTTTCGGGGCCACGATCGAGCACCCACGCCACCTGCGCACCCACTGCACAGCCGTGCGATCGCGCTGGGCCCACTACTTGCTCATGCAGGTACAAACGCCTTCACCAGGCGCGGCATATAGAACGCTGCATGGGGCAGCACAGCCGGAAAGAGGAGTATTCACATGCTAGGCACCGTACTACTGATCGTCTTGATTCTGCTGTTGATCGGCGCGCTGCCCAACTGGAACCACAGCCGCAACTGGGGTTACGGTCCCACGGGCGGTTTGGGCTTGGTCCTCATCATCGTCATCGTCTTACTGCTGATGGGGCGAATCTGACGCTTCCCCGATCCAGCTACGCCCTTTGCAAATAGATGAAGGTGCGTGTTGAGCAATGGGCCGGCTTGCCTCGCAAGCCGGCCCATTGTCATTCCGCCGCCAATACCTTGAAGCCGTGGGTGCCGTCGCGGGCCAGTTGATCGACCAGGCCGTACTCCCAGTCCAGATATCCCTGCATCGCCGCAACGGGATTATCCGTCCCCTCGTAAGGTCGCCGGTAGCGGTCGGTGGGTTCCACCACCCAGTCGGGCGCCTCTGTCGTCAGACGTTCGCCGGCTGCCACCCACCCCTGCGACCCGTCGCGCAGGACGTAAACCTTCGCCGCAACGCGCCAGACGTGCAGCGCTTCAGCCACATCCGACCACCCATAGGCCGCGAGCGCCCCGTCGGGCGACGCAAGCACTACGCGTTCAATCCTGGGCGTGGACGCCAGCAGCCGCGCCAAGGCGAGCGCATCCGCACGACGGACATGTGAGGCACCCGGCAGATGTTGGCGTCGATAATCCGCACTTGCACCCATGTCCACGATCCGCAATGCCGGCGCCACGACGGGATCGTTCAACCACCCTGCCAACGTCGCACCATCGACCCATCGATCGTCCGGGACCTCGGCCGCATGGGACGACACGTCATCCGCCCCCGCCGCCGGCCATTCGGCCAAGGGCGGGGCCTCGTCGACCACATGGACGTCCCACCCCATCTGGGCAAGCCAGGACGCGGTCATGTTGGCCCGCACCCCGTCGTCATCCGCCAAGACGAGGCGCGCGCCGCGCACGGCCGCCACGTGATCCGTTTCCTGAACCAGCTGACCCCCCGGGGCGTTGGCGAAACCAGGCAAGTGGCTGCGTGCATAGTCTTCGGGCGAGCGCACATCCAACCAATAGCAGGTGCGCCCTGCAGGCTGCTCAAACGCCTGCGCCCACGACACCCGAGCCACCCCGGCGCGGTCCGCCAGGCGCCGTGCACGCGCTTGCGCATCGGTGCGCCAGGCGTCGGTCACGCGTCGTTCGTGCCGGCGCGATTGCCCGCGCTCCAGTGTCTGCCCGGCCAATGTCCAACCGATGGTCCCGTTGCGCAATGCAGCCACCGGGTTGGGGATTCCCACATTCACCAGCGACTGCGTGCCGATAATGCTGCGCGTGCGTCCGGCGCAGTTCACGATCACCTGCGTGCGAGGATCGGGTGCGAGATCCTTGATGCGCAGGGCAAGCTCCGCCCCCGGTACGCTGATGCCGCCCGGAATGCTCATGGTGTTGTATTCGTCGAAGCGGCGGGCGTCCAGGATCACCACATCAGCGCGTGCGTCGATCAAGGTCTGCACCGCTTCGGCCGACAACGAGGGCGTATGGCGCTGCGCCTCCACCAGTTCACCGAAGGACTTGCTTGGCACATTGACGTCGCGAAACAGCTCGCCGCCCGCCGCGCGCCAACCCGCCAGGCCGCCGGCCAGCAGGCAGACATCGACATACCCCAGCGCACGCAAGCGTTGCGCGGCACGGCGCGCCAACCCTTCGCCATCGTCATACACCACGATCGGCACGTCCTTTCGCGGCAGGCGTCGTGCCGCCTGAGTTTCGATCACGCTGTACGGCATATTGGCCGCAAACAGAGGATGCGCCTCGGCAAACGGCGCTTCTTCGCGCACGTCGAGCAAGGCAACTTCGCGCCGCGCCAACAGTGCCGCGCGCACGTCCTGCACGCTGCGAGCCGGGACATCGCCAGGCAGCACGCGCCAGAGGTTAGGCAGCGTCGCGTTGGCATACCCCGAGATGAATGGCTTGACGGTGCCGTCTGGCAGATACACCGCACGCCGTATCGCACCGATGTCGGCGCCATAGACGTGGATGCTGACCGATACCCGATCGTCGAACGCATTCGCCACCTGGTGAACATCGCCGATCGATGGCGACACGGCCTCCACATCGCCCGGCTGCAATGTCTTCTCTTGACCCTGGGCGCGCGCTAGACCGCCCTCGAGGACAAATGACTTTGCCCGCTCCGCACCACGGAGCATGCCGATCAGCCCCCATACCGTGTGGTCGTGAATGGGCGTGCCCTGACCGGGGCCCCACACAAAGCTCACCACGCTGAATCGCCCCAACGGATCGGCATACAACAGATACTGTGTGTAGTGCTCCGGATGCGGCGCGGCGTAAGCCGGGTCGAGCCAATCGTCATGCGCGACGAGGCGCCTTAAAAGTGCCCCGCCATTAACTAATAATTCGGATTCCGATTTATTAGAATCGGCAAGTTTGGAAAACTCTTCTAGAAAATCGCGAAAACGCGACCGTTCGGGTTTCATAGAATGATGCTCCTCCATTTTTTCGTACCCTTCCGCATCACAGCAGGCGCCACGGCTCCGGTGCCGCACGCTATAAATAAATATCACGCATTAAAGAACATCCACTGCCTGGACGTAATTCTTTTCTGTAATATCCAAAGATAGTTCCATCAGGATTAGAAATTGCTCAGTCCGCTTTTGCGCAGATGAAAATCTCGCCCTCTTGTATTTTGCGAGCGAGGTGTTAAATGCCGTCGATCATGCAATCGCTCCAGATCTGGCCGACCACGGCGTGCAAGCCCAACGCCGTGCCCTACGGTATACCACCGGGCATGGATCGGCTTGCGCGGGTCATCGCGAAGGCGCTGCGCGTGCCATTTGCCGCGATCGCGCCCAAAGGCTTTCACGCGGTGAGTTGCCAGACGAATCGAGGCATCCATGACGAGCGTGTTGCGCGCGCAGTGCTCGAAGTCGAGACATCGCTCAAACCGGTCAACATCGATTTGCCGGCACGCCATGGTGGATCGAGCGCCTGCTTCAGTGGCGTTCCGATCTTCGACGAGTGCCGCACCTTTCTTGGCGTGCTCTATGTGGTGGGGGAAGCGCCGCTGGCTGCGGCCGAACCTGCGCAGGCCGAGTTAATTGCGTCTTTTGCGGAGATTGTCGCGGAACGCTTCGTGGCCCACCGGGTAGGCAGCGCTCGCCGGCAGGCCCTCGCGCGCTTTCAACATGTTGCCGCCACGGCGTCGGACGGCATCGTCTGTACGAACGATCATGGCCACATCACCTACGCCAATGCGGCGGCCAGCCAGATCTTCGGCTACAAACCGAACGAATTGGCCGGCAAGCACATTGGCGTGCTACTGCCTGATGTGGTGCGCGACAGCCATCAACCCGCGCTCAACTCGGCGTACTTCGACGAAGACAATGTGCCTTCTCGTGAACCCATCGAAACCGAAGGCTTCCGGGCCGATGGGGGTGCCTTTCCCGCCGAACTATTGCTGTCCACGTGGGACGAAGACACGCGACGTGCATTCGCCTTCATGGTGCGCGACGTGTCGACGCGCAAGCGCAACGATGAGCACCTGTTCAATCTGGCGCACTTCGATCCGCTCACAGGCTTACCCAACCGTCAGACGTTTCGCGTCATCATGGACGAGTACGTCGCAGCCGAGCGCGATTTCGGCCTGCTGCTGCTCGACCTCGACGCGTTCAAGGACGTCAACGATGCTCACGGGCACCATGCGGGCGACGACGTATTGATCGAAATCTCGGCGCGCCTTCTGGCGGCATTTCCCGATGTACCCGTCGTGGCGCGTTTGGGGGGTGACGAGTTCGCCGTCATCGTGGTGGGCGAAATCGATAGCGACGCGCTGCGCACGTTGGGCAATAACGCCATTCGGCAACTGACGGCGCCGGTATCCACCGAGCACGCACAGGTGCGCGTGGGCGCCAGCGTAGGCATTGCGATCCACCCCGCGCACGGCGCCGACGGCCCCACCCTGCTGGCGAATGCCGATCTCGCGCTCTACAAGGCAAAAGGCCGCGGTCCGGGCCGCGTCGAATGCTTCACCGATCCGCTGCGCGCCGCGCTGGTCGCCCGACGCAACCTCGAAGATGAATTGCACGCCGCGTGGCGCAACAACGAATTCGAGCTTTTCTATCAGCCGCAGTTCGACATGACCGACGAGCGGCTCATCGGCGCCGAGGCGCTTTTGCGCTGGCGCCATCCCGAGCGGGGGTTGCTCTCTCCGGCCGCGTTCCTGGCCGTGCTGGAGTCGTCGTCGCTGGCGGGCCCCGTGGGCGAATGGGTACTAAAAGAAGGCTGTCGGCAGGCTCGCCTATGGCGGGCCCATGCGCCGGAGGGTTTTCGGATTGCAGTCAACCTCTTCGCCGCTCAGGTGCTCGGCGATGAGCTCGAGCGGCAGGTACTTGCCGCACTCAATGCGGCGGAGGTGCCCGCCAGTGCGCTCGAGCTCGAGATTACCGAGAACACCGTACTCGCACAGAACGACGCCTCGAATGCCATGTGGGGACGTCTCGTGGATGCGGGCGTATCGCTCGCCTTCGACGACTACGGCACCGGCTACGCCGCGCTCAATCTGCTCAAGTCGCTGCCGATTTCCCGCCTGAAGATCGATCGAACTTTTGTGTCGGACGTGGTTTCCAATCGCGAGGACGCCGCCGTGGTCCAGGCAATTGTGTATTTGGGTAAGAACTTTGGCATGCGGGTGGTGGCCGAAGGCGTGGAAACCCGCGAGCAGGCGCGGATGTTGCGCGCTTTGCAGTGCAGCGAAGTGCAGGGCTATTTCTATAGCCCGCCGATCGGCGCGGACGAATTTGCGGAACGTTTCCTGGATACCGTCCAGGCAAAACACGGTCACATCTAGATTCCCTCTATGGCCTCGGCCCCATGCGCGGGTCGTATCATTACAATGCTTCGACCCGCTTTTTCTGCGGCTACTGGCCGTTTCTGGCCCACTTCCGCGCAGGTGTCCGTGTGACCCCAGATCCATTCGATCCCACTGCCGCAGCCGCGCCCGTCAATGACGGGCCGCGTGTGTCGGTCGACGCCGTCCAGACTGAATTGTTTCGCGGACTTGCCGATGGATCGCCCTCACCGTTATGGCTGCAAACGCCCGCAATGACGCTCCATGTGAACGAAGCGTTCTTTCGGTACTTCGGACGCGATGGCGAGGACGTCCAGCGCGCCGGCTGGCACACCCTCCTGCATCCCGAGGACGCGCAAGCCTATCAAGATGCAGTGCAAGAGGCTTTGCGGCAGGCGCAGTCGTTTTCCGTTTCGGCCCGCATGCGACGCTTCGATGGCGAGTGGCGCTGGGTCGAAACGCGTGGTGCCGCACGGTTTCGCGCCGACGGCGCCTATCTTGGCTTGAGCGGCAGCGCGACCGACATCACCGAGCAGTACGAATTCGAAGCGCGCCGCGATGCCTTGCTCGCCGACGAACGCGCGGCGCGCACCACGGCAGAGACCTCCGCACGCTTCAAGGACGAATTTCTCGGCACCCTCTCGCACGAGTTGCGTACCCCGCTCTCGGTGGTGCTGGGCTGGAGCAAGCTGCTCAAAAGCAAAAGCGATCCCGATAACGCACTGCTGCAACGCGGGCTCGAAGCCATCATTCGCAGTGCCGAGGCGCAGACGGCATTGATTTCGGACATGCTGGATGCGAGCGGCCTCCAGCTTGGCGAAGTCGAACTTGCCGTTTCCACGCTCGAAATGAGCCACATCGTGCAACAAGCCATCGACCGTATCGCTGCCCTGGCGTCGGCCCGCGGAGTCGCCTTCGTCTGGTCACCACCCGACACCCCGATCTGGGTACGCGGCGATGCCAATCGCCTGCGCCAGATCTTTGCCAATTTGCTGTCGAATGCGGTCAAGTTCTCGCCGTCGGGCAGTGACGTGCACATTCGTGTGGATCAAAGCGACGAGCACGTCTTCAGCATCGCCGTGGAAGACGACGGCGAAGGGATCGACCCGAGCTTCCTGCCCCACATCTTCGACCGTTTCCGGCAAGGCGACGCATCGCAGTCCCGGCACAACAGCGGTGTAGGCCTCGGCCTGGCGATCGTGGACCGACTGGTCGCGATGCATGACGGCGCCGTCGTGGCGCACAGCGACGGCAAAGGCCGCGGCGCCACGTTCATCGTCACGCTGCCGCATTACTTTCCCGATCCCGCAGAAGCCGCGGATATTCTGGCACCTTACGATGCGTCCGCCATCGACACCCACCCCGACCAGGCACTGGCCGGCTTGCGCGTACTGGCCGTCGACGATCAGGAAGACATCCTGGAGCACCTGCGCCGCATCCTCGAGGATCAGGGCGCGCAGGTACATGCCGTGAGCTCTGCTGCTGCAGCCCTCGCCGCGCTGCGGTCCGCCGAGCACCGATTCGATGCGTTGGTGTCCGACATCGGCATGCCAGAGATGGACGGTTATCAAATGATGCGCACCGTGCGTTCGGAGCTCAAACTCGATCCGATAGCGCTGCACAGCGTAGCAGTGACGGCATTGGCGCGCGAACAAGATCGCGTGGCAGCATTGGCGGCCGGCTATCAGGCACACGTGACCAAGCCGTATGAAGTGTCGCGGTTGATCTCTGCATTGAGGACGCGCGCGACGCTTTAGTGGGCGCGTGAATCTCGGGCGCTCAGGCGCGCGCGTGACGTTCGGCATGTGAGTTGCGCGAGGTGACGCAGATCAATGCCGATCACAACAGGAGCGATCATGGTCACCGACAAATCCCAGCCCGCCAAACAGCCGCCCGAAACACAATCACCGGCGAAGGGCATTCCCGACGTTCGCAATCCGGAAGGCGAACCGGCCGATACCGGCCATGGCACCGAGAAGACTGCCGTGCATCCCGAAACCACCGGCAACGAAGATCCGGGCAGTGAGCTGAACTCGCCGCCCGAGCGCGATAAGCAGTGAACCGAAACGAAAACACGCTGAGATAAAAAATGCGCAGAAGTTAAAACGGCGCTGCAATGACAAAGGGCCAACATCAATGATGTTGGCCCTTCGAATTTTGGTCGGGACGGTGGGATTCGAACTCACGACCCCTTGCACCCCATGCAAGTGCGCTACCAGGCTGCGCTACGCCCCGAAAGAACGAAAGTATATCAGAGTTTTTTCACTGCCGTGCGCCACGCGCACAACTTTTTAAGGCGCCGACGTGAGCGACGTATCGCGGGCGTGGGATGAAGCAATGGCTTGCTTCAGCACGTTCGCGATGCCTTCAAGTTCGGAACGCAAGGATTGCACTTCAGCCGGCGACAAACGCACCGCCGCATCCTGCTCGTAGGCCGCATCGCGCACATCGCCCAGACGATTGCGCGCGCCGCTGATCGTGAAGCCCTGTTCGTAAAGCAACGAGCGGATCTTGCGGATCAACAGCACTTCGTGATGCTGGTAATAGCGGCGGTTACCACGACGCTTGACGGGTTTGAGCTGCGTGAACTCTTGTTCCCAATAACGCAGAACGTGCGGCTTGACGCCACACAGGTCCGAGACCTCACCGATGGTGAAGTAGCGTTTTGCGGGAATGGGAGGCAGCGGCGTGACGGTAGGTTCGGGTCGAGTCATAACGCTATTTTAGGTCTCCACGGTGGGGCGCACCGATAACAAATGCCGACAAAGAGTATCACTCCCCCGACGCGCTGTCGTCATCGCCGGCGGGTGCCTGCTCGACGACGCCTTTGAGTTTCTGGCTGGCGTGAAACGTGACGACGCGCCGCGCCGCGATCGGAATGGTTTCGCCCGTTTTGGGATTACGTCCCGGCCGCGCGGGTTTGTCGCGCACCTGGAAATTGCCAAATCCCGACAGCTTCACGGCTTCGCCACGCGCCAATGCATCGCGGATCTCTTCGAAAAAAGTGTCGACGATATCCTTGGCCTCGCGCTTGTTGAGCCCGACGCGCTCGAACAGCATTTCCGCCAGCTCAGCCTTGGTCAATGTACGCAATTCGGTCTGCATCACCATTCCCGATTCAAATACGCTGACGCGCGTCGTGCTGCGCGATGATGGCGTCGCGCAAGTGCGCAAGGCTGGCCTCGACCCGCGCATCGTCCAGGGTCACCTCAGTGTCCTGAAGCCAGAAGCGGAACGCAAGACTTTTCTCAGCGCGCGCCTGCTCGCTGTCACCCTTGTCGCGCCACACGTCGAACACCTTCACATCCTGCACGATGGCCAGCTCGGGCAAGCGCGCGATCGTTTGCGCGATCGTGTCGAGCACGGCTTGCGCCGCGATCGATACATCCACCCACAACGCCAGGTCGCGCACCACGATGGGCTGACGCGACAGCTCCGTCACCTTGGGCAACGCGCCTTGCATCACCGCATCGGCGTCCAGTTCGAAAACGATCGGCGGATGCTGCAGCTCGGCTTGCTGGGTCCAACGCGGATGCCACTCGCCGATCCAGCCGATCGCGCGGCCGTCCAGCGAAATGCGCGCACTGCGGCCGGGATGCAACGCGGGATACGGCGCGCTTTCGAAACGCAGTTGAGATGCGCGCGCGCCGAAGAGCGCCTGCACGTCCATCTTCACGTCGAAGAAATCGACCTGACGCGAGGCGACGCCCCACTGCTCTTCGACGACCGGTCCCCACGCGGCGCCGGCGATGCGCATCGGTTGATGGATGCCGGCAACCGTCAGATCGCCGTCGGTCACGCTGGCATCGCGGCTAAACACGCGGCCGAACTCGAACACGCGCACGCGGCTTTGCTTGCGGTTGGCGTTGTGGCGGATATTGGCCACCAGGCCGCCCAGCAAACTCGAACGCATCACCGCCAACTGACTTGCGATCGGATTCAACAAATTGATCGGGTTGTCGTTGCCGGCAAAGTCGCTTTCCCAGGCGCGCTCGACGAAGCTGAAATTGACGACTTCCTGATAATCCTGCAGCGCGAGCACGCGGCGCACGGCATGGGCCGGACGAATCGCTTCCGGCTGCGAACGCATCTTGGCGCGCGCCACAGGCGGCACATCGGGAATACGCTCAAAGCCATAGACACGCGCGACTTCTTCGATCAGATCTTCTTCGATCGTGATGTCGAAACGGTACGAGGGCGGTGCCACGACGAACGCGTCGTCCTGCTTGTCGAACGGTAGATTCAGGCGGGTGAAGATATCGCTGACCGCGGCGGCGTCTACATCGATGCCAAGCACCTTGCGGCAGCGCGACAGGCGCATCGTCACGGGCGTGCGCTTGGGCAGATTGACGATCTGATCGTCCACCGGGCCCACCTGGCCGCCGCAAATATCCACCAGCAAACGCGTGATGCGTTCGATGTGATCGGGAATGCTGTCGTAATCCACGCCGCGTTCAAAGCGATGGCTGGCTTCGGAACTGAACTTGAAACGACGCGCACGACCGGCGATGGCTTCGGGCCACCAGAAGGCCGCTTCAAGATAAATGTTTTGCGTGTCGAGTGTCACGGCCGACGCATCGCCGCCCATGATACCGGCCAGGCTTTCTACCGTATCGCCCACCGCAACCACACCGATATCGCTGTCGAGCGCCACGGTCTGGCCATTGAGCAGCAGCAGCGATTCGCCTGCCTTGCCCCAACGCACCGTCAGTCCACCGGCCACCCGGTCGAGGTCGAACACGTGCGTCGGACGACCCAGCTCGAGCATCACATAGTTCGAGATATCGACCAGCGCCGAAATACTGCGCTGGCCGGCGCGCTCGAGACGCTCACGCATCCAATCGGGTGTCTGCGCACGGGCGTTGACGCCGCGAATCACGCGGCCGGCAAAACGCCCGCACAGATCGGGCGCCTGCACGTCGACCGCCAACCGATCGTCGATCGATGGGGCCATGGGCGTGTATGTCGGCAGATTGAGCGGCACGCCGGTGAGCGCGGATACTTCACGCGCCACGCCGAGCATCGACAGGCAATCGGCGCGGTTCGGCGTGAGCTTGAGGGTAAAGACGGTGTCATCCAGGTCCAGCGCCTCGCGCACCGACGTACCAGGTACCAGCGTATCGGCCAACGGCAGCAGACCGGCGTGGTCTTGCGACAAGCCAAGCTCGCGCGCCGAGCACAACATGCCGAACGACTCGACGCCGCGCATCTTCGCCTTGCCGATCTTCATGCCGCCAGGCAACTCGGCGCCAATGCGCGCCAGCGGCACCGTCAGACCGGCCGCAGCGTTAGGCGCGCCACACACGATCTGCACCAGCGGGCCGGTGCCGTCATCGACCTGGCACACGCGCAGCTTGTCTGCATCGGGATGCGGCGCGATCTCAACGATGCGGGCCACCACCACGCCTTCGAAGGGCGGCGCCGCCGTCGTCGTTTCTTCCACTTCGAGACCCGCCATCGTCAACGCATGCGCAAGCGCATCGGAGGACATGTCGGGATCGGCCAACGTACGCAGCCAGGATTCAGGAAATTGCATGATCTGCCGTTTATTCGTTGAACTGTCGGAGGAAGCGCAAATCGCCTTCGTAGAATTGGCGCAGGTCGTTCACGCCATAGCGCAGCATCGTCAGGCGCTCGAGGCCGGAGCCGAACGCAAAGCCGATGTAGCGCTCGGGGTCGAGACCGAAGTTGCGCACGACTTCCGGGTGCACCTGCCCCGATCCCGAAATCTCGAGCCAGCGGCCGCGATTGGGGCCCGACGTGAACATCATGTCGATTTCGGCGGAGGGTTCGGTGAACGGGAAGAACGAAGGACGGAAGCGCAACACCAGATCGTCGGTTTCGAAGAAACAACGCAGGAAGTCGGTGTAGACCCCCTTCAGATCCGCGAACGAGATGTTCTCGTCGATCCACAGGCCTTCGACCTGGTGGAACATCGGCGAGTGCGTGGCGTCGCTATCCACGCGATACGTGCGGCCCGGCGCGATCACCTTGATCGGCGGCTTATGCATGCGCGCATAGCGCACCTGCATCGGACTCGTATGCGTACGCAGCAGCAGCGGCAACCCTTTCTCGTCTTTCATGTCGACGTAAAACGTATCCTGCATCGAGCGCGCAGGATGGTTTTCGGGGTTGTTCAATGCCGTGAAATTGGTCCAGTCGGTTTCGATTTCGGGGCCATCGGCCACATCGAATCCGATCGAACGGAAAATGTTTTCGACGCGTTCCCAGGTGCGCATCACGGGATGGATGCCCCCCGCTGTGCGGCCACGACCGGGCAACGTGACGTCGATGGTTTCCGACGTCAGACGCGCATGCAGTTCGGCCTCGGCCAGTGCCGCGCGGCGTGCGTTCAGCAACGCTTCGACCTGCTGCTTGGCCTGGTTGATCCGGCCACCCATCTCGCGCTTTTGCTCGGGATCGAGTTTGCCCAACCCTTTGAGCAGCACCGTCAGTGCACCGTCTTTGCCCAGAAAGCGGGCCTTGGCGTTTTCGAGCGCCGCGGCGTCATGCGCTTCAGCGAATCGTTCCTGCGCCTGGCTCACCAGGTCGTCAACCGACTCAGTCATCGTTTTATCAGCCTTAAAAACGCAAACGGGGCCATGAAAGCCCCGTTTGTGGTCATACGCTTGTGGCTAAGCTAATTTAAGCAGCCAAAGCCGAACGAGCTTGCTGGACGATCGCAGCAAAACCCGCCTTGTCGCGCACAGCCAGATCGGCCAGCACTTTGCGGTCCAGCTCGATCGCAGCCTTCTTGAGACCGGCGATGAAGACGCTGTACGTCATGTCGTGTTCACGGACGGCAGCGTTGATACGCGCAATCCACAACGAACGGAACGTACGCTTCTTGTTGCGGCGGTCGCGATATGCATATTGACCAGCACGCATGACCGCCTGTTTGGCGATGCGGAAGACGTTACCACGGCGGCCACGGTAACCCTTGGCGGCGGCGATGACTTTTTTGTGACGAGCGCGGGCAGTTACACCACGTTTGACGCGAGGCATATATTTTCTCCGTTAGATCAAGCGAAAGGCATCATGGCCTTGACCGATGCCACGTCAGCTTTGTGAACAGCCGTGGCGCCGCGCAGTTGGCGCTTGGTCTTGGTGGATTTCTTGGTCAGGATGTGACGCTTGAACGCCTGGCCACGCTTGATCGATCCGCTGCCGCGAACCTGAAAGCGCTTGGAAGCGCTTTTCTTGGTTTTCATCTTGGGCATGATGATTCCGTATTAAGGATGTTGTTGATTTATGCTCTCGCAGGTGTTTGCTGCAGCCGCTGGGCTCCGATCGAGGGGATAACACTCACCTGTCGGGAGGACTACCCACGCTTGACCGGCACCGCGCCGATTACGCAAAACTTGGAGACCTGGGAACACTTCTTGGGTACTGCAACTTCGGGCCTGCTTGATGACGGCACGCTTGCAGGTTGCCGACCAACTCCCTGAACTCACCCCTCGCCTGAACGTTCAGACTCACTTGACTACTCAAGCTTGCCTGACGCCAGGCACCGGGCCGAATCCGGGCATCGCGTCGGTGCACACCGCAGTGTCGCGCTATCGTCTTCCCCAAATCGAAATCCGGGAAAGCCTTTGATTATATAGCGAATTTCAGGCAGTTGTCGAATCAACGTTTGCAGCAGCTTCACGGTGGCGGTAGTGTAGTGCCTCCGCCACGTGCGTCGCCGCCAACGGGCCGCTTCCAGCCAGATCCGCCACGGTGCGCGCCAGGCGCACGACCCGCTGGGCCGCACGCGGCGACAAATCCCATCGGCTCGTTGCCGCCCGCCACATCGATCGCGCGTCGTCGTCCATGGGGCAGTACCGCGTCAACTCACCGGCATCCAGCCGCGCGTTCGGCTTGCCCTGCCGCTGTTGCTGTACCGCCCGGCAGTCGGCCACCTGACGCCGTGCCTCCAACGACGATACCTCCCCGGCCACCGCCAGCGCCCGCAGATCGGGCGTGGGTACGGCAATGCGCATGTCGATGCGATCCAGCAAAGGCCCGGACAACCGTGCCGCATAGCGCGCCACCTGATCGGCCGAACATACACACTTGCGGCGCGGGTGGCCGAGGTAGCCGCAGGGACACGGATTCATTGCCGCGACCAACTGGAACGTGGCCGGGTAGGTGACGTGATGCACGGCCCGCGCCAGATGCACGTGGTGCGACTCGATCGGCTCGCGCAGCGCCTCGAGCGCATCGCGCCGAAATTCGGGCAGTTCGTCCAGAAACAGCACGCCGTGATGCGCGAGGGTCACCTCCCCGGGCGTGGGGCGCGCGCCCCCGCCCACCAGCGCCGCAGCAGTCGCGCCGTGATGCGGCGCCCGGAAAGGCCGCGCCGTGGGCATCGTCCGCCCGCACAGCGCGGCAATCGCAGCGGCTTCCAGCCACTCGTCCGCCGACAAGGGCGGCAATATGCCGGGCAGCCGTTGCGCAAGCATGCTCTTGCCCGATCCCGGCGGCCCCACCATCAGCAGACTATGCGCACCTGCAGCGGCCAGCATCAACGCCCGGCACGGCGCGGCCTGCCCTCGCACATCCGACAAACAAAGCCGCGGCGCATTGTCCGTGCTCGGTGGCGCCAACGTCGGCGTTTGCGTCAATGGCGCCACACCACTCAGATGCGCGACCACCTCGCCCAGGCACGTCGCACCAAACGCGCGAACCCCGGGCACGTAGGCCGCAGCCGCAGCGCTCCGCTTGGGCAACAGCACGGCGGTACCGGCTCGTTCGACGGCAACGGCTCGCGCAATCGGAAGTGCAGCACCCATATCGACGAGCATGCCGGTCAGCGACAGTTCGCCCGCCAGCACCCAATCCGAGAGGTGTGTGGCATCGAGCGCCTGCCCCTGAGCGTCCGCAATCTGGCCAGAGGCCAACAACACACCGATCGCGATAGGCAGATCGAACCGCGACGACTCCTTGGGCAGATCCGCCGGCGACAGATTGACGGTAATGCGGCCGGCAGGAAACGTGTAGCCGGAGGTGATTATTGCGGCCCGAACCCGCTCGCGGCTCTCGCGCACGGCGGTATCGGCTAGACCCACGATATGGAAAGCAGGCAAGCCTGCCGACACGTGCACTTCGACGTGAACCGCCGGTGCATCCAGGCCGCGCAAACCGCGGCTGGCAAGGATGGCGAGACTCATTGCTGCATGCCTTGATCAACGACAAGGCTGCAGTATCGCCACATCGCGTCGCGTGATCGGCGAAGAGGTGTCGATAACGTCCCTGGAGCGGGACCAAGTGATCACACAGGCGATCGCGCCACGATTCCGCCGAACATACCTCGACCGAGGCAATCCGCCTCAGCGATGCCCCTGTAACCGATCAGCCTTTGTCCAGCGCGCTCAGCCGCGCCTCGAGCTGGGCGACTTGCGCGGTCAATTGATCGACGTGCGCGCGGGTGCGTGCGAGCAGGTCAACCTGAACATCAAATTCCTCACGGGTCACCAGATCCATCTTCGTGAAGGCTTGCGACATCATCGCGCGGGCGTTGCGCTCCACGTCGGCAGCGGGGCTGCGAGCCAGAAGATCCGAGAAATTTTTCTGAAACTCTTCCAGCCAAGGGGCTCGGTTCATATTAATCATCCTTGATACTCGATTGACACCTATAAGTGTAGACGCTCGCACGCATAGCGACGCATCACCCTCGCAGATCCAATAGATCTACGTCGATCTCAAATTTGCATGGCGCAAGCAATACACCCGCCGCATAGCATCGCGCCAAACAGCCACCCCGGACGCAACCGATCCGGTGGCGCTCGGCCGCAAACGTCATTCCGTCGCGTCACAGCACACTCCCGCCGCACCTCGCGCCCGATTCCGGGCATCCAAGACGACCAAAACCGTGCATGACGCCCCTACTTTCGCACCATATCGGTGCACAAGCCGTCACATTCCGGCCTCATTGGCGATACGCATCCCGTAAACAACCGACATAAATTTTGGCATGGATATTGCTTTTCTGGGGTCGGCAGCGTGAAAACCAGAGAGAGGAAAGAACATGAAACTTATCATCGCCATCATCAAGCCCTTCAAGCTGGACGAAGTGCGGGTGGCTCTGTCGGGAATCGGCGTACAGGGCCTGACGGTTACAGAAGTCAAAGGCTTCGGTCGCCAGAAAGGCCACACCGAGTTGTATCGCGGCGCCGAGTACGCCGTCGACTTTCTGCCCAAGCTTCGGGTGGAAGCCGCCATTCCGGACAACCTCGTCGAACAAGCCATCGAAACCATCGAGCAAGCAGCACGCACCGGCAAGATCGGTGACGGCAAGATTTTTATTGCTCCGCTGGAACAAGTCATCCGTATCCGTACGGGCGAAGCCGGCGAAGCCGCACTTTAAGCATAAGAGACGTATTGGAGCCCTGACAAAATGGATAAAGCTGATATCGGTTGGTTGATGGTCTCAACCTTGCTGGTGCTGATGATGGCGCTGCCTGGCCTGGCCTTGTTTTACGGCGGTCTCGTCCGCAGCAAGAACGTTTTGTCGGTGTTGATGCAAGTCACCGCCACGTTCGCTCTGGCCGTGGTGCTCTGGTTCATCTACGGTTACTCGCTCGCCTTTACCGAGGGCAACGCCTTCATCGGCGGGTTCTCACGCCTGTTCTTCTCCGGCATGTTCAATCCGGCCGACAGCACCTACGCGATGTCGGGCTCCGTGACCGAGATCGCGTTCGCCTGCTTCCAGGCCACGTTTGCCGGCATTACCTGCGCGCTGATTGTCGGCGCGTTCGCTGAACGCACCCGCTTTTCGGCTGTGCTGGTATTCACGGCGATCTGGATGACGTTCGCCTACCTGCCGATCGCGCACATGGTCTGGTTCATCTCGCCGACCAACCCCGGCTTCCTGAATGCGCGCGGCGCACTGGACTTCGCAGGCGGTACGGTCGTGCACATCAACGCCGGTATCGCCGGCCTGGTGGGCGCCTACGTCGTGGGCAAGCGCGTCGGCTACGGCCGTGAAGCCATGCAACCGCACAATCTGCCGATGACCATGATCGGTGCCGCGTTGCTGTGGGTGGGCTGGTTTGGCTTTAACGCCGGCTCGGCACTGGCCGCCAACGAAAACGCCACGCTGGCCTTCCTGAACACGCTGGTCGCCACCGCCGGCGCCATTCTGGCCTGGACGTTCACCGAATGGGGCATCAAGGGCAAGCCGTCGATGTTGGGCGCAGCCTCCGGTGCCGTTGCCGGCCTGGTAGGGATTACGCCGGCCGCCGGCCTGGTGGGCCCGGTAGGCGCGCTGATCATCGGCATCGTCGCCGGCGTGGTCTGCGTCTGGGGCGTCAATGGTCTGAAGCGTATGTTGCGTGCTGACGATTCGCTGGATGTGTTCGGCGTGCACGGCGTAGGCGGTATCGTCGGCGCCCTCCTCACCGGTGTGTTCAACGCGAAAGCGCTGGGCGGCCCGGGCCTGGACAGCGTTGGCGCGATCGCCGGCCAGCTGTGGATCCAGCTCGAAGGTGTGCTGATCACGATCGTCTGGTCCGCTGTCGTGGCCTGGATTGCCTACAAGATTGCCGACATGGTTTGCGGTCTGCGTGTTCCTGAAGATGTCGAACGCGAAGGCCTGGATATCACCTGCCACGGTGAGTCTGCCTATCACAGCTGATTTTCGATTTGTACCGGGTTGACAGCCCGGTGCCCTCAAGGGGAAAAAGAAGCGGGCATACCGGAAACGGTATGCCCGCAATAATTTGTGGATCGCGATCTGTCGGCGCTAGCGCGGTCGACGTCGCGCAATCGGGTCAACGGTAACCAGTGCCAGCGGGACCGGGCTTCAGCAGGACCACCTTGGGCCACCTGCCAGCCCCGCCCGGCTCCGGCCTGCTCCGCCCCGGCCAGTCGATTCAGAGGGGTTCAACCGCCCTGCTCCCCGGCGGACACGCTTTCGACCGCGGGCGCCTTGCCATCCCGTTCGATGAAGTCCACGACGCGATCCAGCACGGGTGCCCTGCTGCGCAGCGGCCAGGCGATGACGCCCACCATCATCGCGTGTCCCAAACCCTCATAAACGTCCTCGTCCACATACACGCCTTTAGCACGCAGCAGTGTCGTCATCTGAACGGTGTTCCGCTTCGGGTCGACCACATCGTCTTTACTGCCGGCAAGCAACAAAGCGGGCGGCGATTCGGCCGATGCATGCACGACAGGCTGCGAATCCTTGGGCGTATTCGGATAAAGGAAGGCGGGTTTGATATCGGGATTCACGATTGGCAGAAAATCGTACGGCCCGGCAAGTCCGATCCAGCCCTTAAGTGCTGCAGGCGACTTGCCATAGGGCTTCAACCAACGATCATCCAACGCCACCATAGCCGCGTTGTATCCGCCCGCGCTGTGACCCATGACGAACACGCGGTTCACGTCGCCGCCATACTGCGCGATGTTATCCAGCGTCCACGCCACCGCTTTCGCCGAGTCCTGCACGAACGCTGGATACACCACCTCCGGCGACAAGCGGTAATCCGGCACCACGGTCATGATCCCACGCGCCGCCAAGGCTTGCGCAACATACATGTAGTCCTTGCGGGATCCGCCTGTCCAACTGCCGCCGTAGAAGAACACCACTACCGGTGGCGGCTTGGCGCCCTTTACGGGCACATAAACGTCCAGCTGCTGCCTCACGGAGGCGTCGCCATAGGCAATATCCGCCGTACGGGCGAAACTGCCTTCGGGCGTAACGAGATTGATGGTTTTGAGTGGAGAACAGGCAGCAAGCCCAACGGCAACCACAACGGATGCCGCAATGACGACGACCAACGAACGCATGTATCACCCCGGATAACGCCGCACAGCGAAAGCGCGGATCGATGGGGCGTGGCGCAAGCGATGTGCCACATTGCGCCCACCAATCGTGCAGCGATTATTGAGCTATACGGGCGGCAACACGGTTTGGATGCCGTTTCAACCTTCGCTCGACCAGGCGGCAAGCGCTAAGGGTTGCTGAGCGACGGCAGCCCAGCCTGCACGTGCCACGACGTGACGGCATGGAACGGCGTTGTCGGCCCCCTGCCGGCGCAGCGTCCGCAGCACGTCAAACTTCGTTGAACGTATCCAGATCGACAGGCAAGGCGCGATTGAGAATCGCCGCCACCTTCACGCGCAAGGCATTCGAATGCGCATTGCGAATCTCACGTTTGACGTCGAGCAACTGCTGCGGGTGCATGGAGAACTCGGTGAGCCCAAGCCCCAACAGCAGACGCGTCAATCGCGCGTCGCCGGCCATTTCACCGCAAACGGCAACGGGAATATTGAAGCGCTCACCGGCATTGATCGTGTGCGCAATCAACCTGAGTACCGCCGGATGCAACGGATCGTAGAGCGCGTTGACATCATGGTCGCCGCGGTCGATCGCCAGCGTGTACTGAATCAGGTCATTGGTGCCGATGGACAGAAAGTCCAGCGCTTGCGCGAAGGGCTCGATCGCAATGGCGATGGCGGGCACTTCGACCATCGCGCCTACCAGTATCTCGTCGGCGTACGCCTGCCCGCGTGCATCGAGCTCGCGTTTGGCCGAGGCAATGGCGGCCCGCGTGGCCGTCACCTCATGCATGTGCGAGATCATCGGTACCAGCAAGCGTACGGGCCCATGTGCCGAAGCGCGCAAAATCGCCCGCAACTGCGTGGCGAACAACTCCGGGCGCGCCAGGCAATAGCGGATCGCCCGTTGGCCCAATGCCGGATTCGTGGCTACCGTCGCTTCGCCGTCCAGCGTTTTGTCGGATCCGATGTCGAGCGTGCGAATCGTCACGCAGCGACCGGCCATGGCGCGCACGACAGCGGCGTAAGCCTCGTATTGTTCTTCCTCGTCCGGCAGATCCGGTCGCCCCATGAAGAGGAATTCGCTGCGGAAAAGGCCAATGCCGTCGGCGCCGGATTGCAGGGCGAGCCCGGCTTCGTCCGGCAACTCGATATTGGCGTGCAAAGTAATCGTGATGCCGTCCAGCGTGGTAGCCGTTTCGTCACGCAGCAATGCCAGCTCGGCCCTATCCTCGGCATAGCGCCGTTGCTGCTCGCGGTACTCAGCGAGAATCGCCGGCGATGGATTGACGACGACGCTGCCTTCGCTGCCGTCCACGATCAGCATGTCGCCGTCGCGCACCAGTTGGCGCACATTGCCGATCGCCACAACCGCCGGCACACCCATGCTGCGCGCGACGATGGCCGTATGCGAGGTCGGACCGCCGAGGTCGGTGACGAAGGCCGCAAACCGGCCGCCGCGCAAGCGCAGCATATCGGCCGGCGAAATATCATGAGCGACCACGACCAGCATATCGTCGCCGTCGACGTTGTCGACACCATTCAGGAGCGTGGTCGACCCCGACAGCACCATCAATACCCGCTCGATCACCTGACGCACATCGGCGCCGCGCTCACGCAGGTACTCATCATCCATGTCGTCGAACTGGCGTACCAGGCTTTGACCTTGCGTGGTCAGCGCCCATTCCGCGTTGTAGTGCCGCTCCGAAATGAGCGCCAGCGCGGGCTCGGCCAGCAACGGGTCGCCCAACAGCAGCTCGTGCACGTGCAGCATCGCGCCCAGTTCGCGGGGCGCATCGGCCGGCAGCGTGGCTGCCATATGGTGCATATCGGCCTGTGCCGCCGCAATGGCGGCCGTCAGGCGCTCGCGTTCGGCCTCGACATCGTCGGCGCCGACACGATAGTGCGCCACCTCGAGCGCAGCGGCGCCCAATACCACGGCCCGCCCGATGGCATAACCGCGCGCCACCGCTTTGCCGCTCAGGCAAATGACGGGACCGGGCGCGGGTGAGGTCGTCAAAGGCTACTCCGCTTCGCCGAACCGGCCGTCGAACAGCGCTTCGATATCGGTCAACGCCTGATCGGCGTCAGCTCCGGAGGCATCCAACTTGACGGTGACCCCCCGGCCCGCCGCCAACATCATCACACCCATGATGCTTTTCGCATTGACGCGTTGCGCGCCCTTGGAAATGAAGATCTCGCTCGAATACTTGCCGGCGAGCTGGGTGAGCTTGGCTGCCGCGCGCGCGTGCAGGCCCAACTTATTGCTGATGACGATTTCTTTGGTTGGCATGGGCGATGTTTGTCACGGAACACTGATCGGCGATCAGTCTACACGCAACACGCCCTGCATACCGCCCGACAATGCCTTTTCTCGCATTTCGGAAAGCGGCTGATCGCGATAGGTGAGCGCACGCAACAACATGGGGGTATTCAGACCGGCCACCACGCAACAGGGCACGCCAGAGGCTTGCGCCTCGGCGACCGCACGCTTGGCGATATTGGCCGGTGTGGCGCCCACCAGATCGGTCAGTACCAATACACCGTCGCCATGGTCGGCTTGGAGAATATCGCGCAAGACCTGCGGCGCGAGAACGTCGGGCTTGTCGTCTGGGAGGATGTCGTGCACGGACACGTCCTCGACCTGCCCCAGCACGTGGCTGGCGCAGTTGAGCAAGGCGCCGCCCAAAGGCGTATGCACGACAATCACAATACCGATCATGATGTGGCAGTCGCCTCGTTGGTCACTGCAATGCCACCGGCCACCGCACGTTCGAGTGCCTGCGCAAACATGTCGGCCACGTCGAAACCAGTTTGCTCGGTGATCTCCACGAAACATGTCGGGCTGGTCACGTTGATTTCGGTCACGTATTCGCCGATCACGTCCAGGCCGATGAGCAGCAGGCCGCGCGCAGCGAGCTTGGGCGCCACCGCCATGGCGATACGGCGATCGGAGTCGGATAGCGGTTGCGCCACACCACGGCCGCCGGCGGCAAGGTTGCCGCGGGTTTCGCCCGCCAGCGGGATACGTGCGAGCGCAAACGGCACCGGCTCACCGCCGATGATCAGGATGCGTTTGTCACCCTTGACGATTTCGGGAATGTAGCGCTGCGCCATGATCGTCTGCTGACCGTTATCGGTAAGCGTTTCGAGAATGGCGTTCAGGTTGGCATCGTTGGGCTGCAAACGGAAAATGCCCGTGCCGCCCATGCCGTCCAGCGGCTTGACAATGACATCCTTGTGCTCGGCGTAAAACGATTTGATGCGCGCCATGCTGCTCGTCACCAACGTGGGCGTCGTCAACTCGGGAAACTCGGTGATCGCGAGCTTCTCGGGATGATTGCGAATCGCCGATCCCCGATTGAACACGCGCGCACCCTTGGCTTGCGCATAGTCGAGCAACTGCGTGGAATACACGTATTCCATGTCGAACGGCGGATCCTTGCGCATCAGCACCGCATCGAACGCGGCGACCGGCTGCTCGGCGGCCTCGCCGCGCGCCGTCCACCATGCATGCCCATGCAGATCCGCATCGGGCACAAGCGCGATGGGATCGTAGCGGGCAAACACAGTGCCGTGATCGATGTACAGATCGCTTTGCAACGCAACCGACAACGTATGACCGCGAGCGTGCAGCGCACGCATCATGGCCACGGACGAATCCTTGTACGCCTTCAGTCCAGGCAACGGATCCAATACAAACAATACATGCATGACAGCATCCAATACGTGAGCCGCCCTCCGCAGGAAGGGCGGCTTAAATCAACAGCGCAATACCACCGGTCGCCGTGCGCGACGTGGGCATCGCGGCGCGCCGATCACGTCGGGAAAATCAGGATGATGCCGAATCGGGCTTGGCGGGCGTCACTTTCTTCTTGGGCGACAGCACCATGATCATCTGACGGCCTTCAAGCTTGGGCATGGCCTCGACTTGAGCCAACTCGAGCAAATCGTCACGCACACGTTCGAGCATACGCATCCCGAGGTCCTGGTGGGCCATTTCGCGCCCACGGAAACGCAGCGAAACCTTCGCTTTGTCGCCCTCTTCGAGGAACCGCTTCAGGTTACGCAGCTTGACCTGATAATCACCCTCATCGGTCGCGGAGCGGAATTTGACTTCCTTGACCTGGATGACTTTCTGCTTGCCGCGCGCTTCAGCCTGACGCTTTTGTTCTTGGTACTTGAACTTGCCGTAGTCCATGAGCCGGCACACGGGCGGCTCAGCATTGGGCGCAATCTCGACCAGGTCGACATTGGCGTCTTCAGACAATTTGAACGCATCGGCAAGTTTGACGATACCTAACTGTTCCCCATCCAATCCGATCAGTCGCACTTCGGGGACACGGATTTCACCGTTGATGCGATTTGCTTTTTCAGTGGCGATGTTGACAACTCCTAGTAATTAAACGACAGCAGGTTCAGGCTGCACGATCGACTGCACGACGTTGCGGCGCAGCGCCACATCCTCGTTCAACCGTCCGACAAAATCCTCGAAGGGAATGGCGCCCAGATCCAGACCGCCCAACCCTCGAACCGCTACTTTGCCAGCTTGCCTTTCTTTATCGCCCACGACAAGGATGTACGGGACTTTCTGCAAGCTGTGTTCTCTGATTTTATAAGTGATTTTTTCACCACGCAAATCAGACTGAACTCTAAATCCTTGTTTTTTCAAGCTTTGTGTGATTTCGGCGGCATATTCAGCCGATCCTTCCGAAATGCAGCACACCACGGCCTGAATCGGTGCCAGCCAGGGCGGCATCGCACCGGCGTGGTTTTCAAGCAACATACCAATGAAGCGCTCGAACGATCCCAGGATCGCCCGATGCAGCATTACAGGCGTGCGCCGCTGATCCTGGGCGTCGACGAACTCGGCCCCGAGACGTTGCGGCATTGAAAAGTCGACCTGAATCGTGCCGCATTGCCAGTGGCGACCGATCGCATCCTTCAGCGTGTATTCGATCTTCGGCCCGTAAAACGCCCCCTCGCCCGGCGACACCTCGAAGGCGCAGCCAGTACGGCGAAGACTTTCCATCAGCGCGTCCTCGGCGCGGTCCCAGGTTTCATCCGAGCCAATACGCTTTTCCGGACGCGTTGCCACTTTGAACAGCACTTCGTCGAAGCCGAAGTCGCGGTAGACCTTTTGCAGCAACGCGGTAAAGGCCGCGCACTCATCCTGCAACTGATCTTCAGTACAGAAAATGTGCCCGTCATCTTGCGTAAAACCGCGCACGCGCATCATGCCGTGCAGTGAGCCCGAGGGCTCATTGCGATGACATTGACCGAATTCGCCGTAACGCAACGGCAGGTCGCGATAGGAATGCAAACCCGAATTGAAGATCTGCACGTGGCCCGGGCAGTTCATGGGCTTCAAACCGTACATGCGGTTTTCGGACTCCGTCGTGAACATGTTTTCACGATAGTTTTCCCAGTGCCCGGTTTTCTTCCACAGCGACAGATCGAGAATCTGCGGCGCCTTCACTTCCTGATAACCGTTGTCGCGGTACACGCCACGCATGTACTGCTCGACCTGTTGCCACAATGCCCAACCCTTGGGATGCCAGAAAATCAGGCCCGGACCCTCTTCCTGGAAATGGAACAGGTCGAGGTCGCGGCCCAGCTTGCGATGGTCGCGCTTTTCGGCCTCTTCCAACATGTGCAGATAGGCGTCCTGATCTTCCTTGTTGGCCCAGGCGGTGCCGTAGATGCGCTGGAGCATCTCGTTATTGCTGTCGCCGCGCCAATAGGCGCCCGCAACCTTCATCAGCTTGAAAACCTTAAGCTTACCCGTCGACGGCACGTGCGGGCCGCGGCACAGGTCGACGAAATTGCCTTCGCGATAAAGGCTGATGTTTTCGTTGGACGGGATCGACGCGATGATCTCGGCCTTGTAATCCTCGCCGATGCTCTTGAAGAACGTGACCGCATCGTCGCGCTTCCATTCTTCGCGGGTGACGGGCTCGTCGCGCTTGGCGATCTCGGCCATCTTTTTCTCGATGGCTGCGAGATCGTCGGGCGTGAACGGACGCTTGTACGAAAAGTCGTAGTAGAAGCCGTTGTCGATGACCGGACCAATCGTGACCTGCGCTTCCGGAAACAGCGACTTGACCGCATAGGCCAGAAGGTGCGCCGTGGAATGGCGAATGAGGTCCAGCCCGTCGGCATCCTTGGCCGTCACGATGGCCAGTTGCGAGTCGTGATCGAGGACGAAGCTCGTATCGACGAGTTTCGTCGTGCCGTCCGCACCGGTTACTTTCCCGCCGAGCGCGGCGCGAGCCAAACCTGCGCCGATCGACTGGGCGACCTCGGCGACGGTGACTGGTGCCGGATAAGCGCGTTGCGACCCGTCAGGCAAAGTAATCTGAAGCATGGGATTCCTGAGTAAAAAAAGAAAAACGCGGCCTTAGAGCCGCGTCGTCCAGAAGTCTTGTCGGGATGAATTACAGGGTGACCGGCACCTTGCCCGAACACAAACCACCGGCGCGGCGTTTCGCGCAAGTGTGAGTCGTTCGAGTCAACGTTCGCCAGGCCATGAATGCTTTCATCATCACGTAAGTCTACCACGCAAGGCCGGATTTACCAGCAGGCGATTCCCGGGCGTTGGGCTGAAGCAACCAGTAACGCTCACTGCCGGGCTCCGAAAAGGCGTCCGCCTCAATGCCGACGGCCGCCAATTGACTGGCATAGGCGGCAATGGCCCGCGTTTTCAACGCTCCTGCGTGCCGGATGACCGCCGAGTTGCGCCAGAGCGGTGCTACCGCCACACGTGTGGCCATCACGGCGGCGGATGCCAATGCATTCAATCGCGACTGGACAACGCCAGCGCGGGCAGCGTACGGCAAGTCTTCGTAGGCGAGCCATCGCACCGCCCCGCCAGCGCTTTGCATCGCCAGCAGCGCGCCCTCGTGCACCCGCTCGTGGTCGCAATGATGCAGGCCCAACGGCACCACGACGGTGTCCGGCCGCCAGGCAGCTATCTTCCGCAGCATGGCCGCGGCCACCGCATCCGCCGATGGCAGTGCGCCATACTGACTGTCGAGAAAATCCTCGTAATGCGCGTGGGTGTCGAGAATGCCCATCGCGGCGCCATCTTCAATCCGGCGTTGCGCCATCGCACCGACGCTGCTTGGGAAACCGCATCGGGCATCCCAGTCCCGCACACCGCTATCGGACACCGGCGCGCCGGCCAATAGCGTCACCACATGCGACTGCGCGCTCGCGGCCAGCAGCATGCCGCAACTGATGGCCGCATCGTCCAGATGCGGCGAAAACAGCAGCACCGCGCCGGGGTCGAACACGCTTTCCAATCAGGCGCCTCGGGCGAGAGGAAGCAGCGGTTCGGCCAATGGCGTGAGCGCTTCCTCGGCGATCGACGACAACCGATTGAGCAGGCTCGCGAAGCCGCCTTCGGCCCGTCCCACTCGACGAGAACTGGTCGCGACGCGCGGACGCGCACTCCACGCCACGTTCGCGCCGGTCGCGAGAAGCGCATTCACCAGTCCTACGTCCTCGCTTAACGCGAGTGCCGGAAAGCCCCCGGCCCGCCGGTAGGCCGCCGCATCCACACCCAGGTTGGCGCCATGAATATGACTATGTCCATCGCAATCCATGTAAGCCGCCTCATACTCGCGGCGTACCGATTCGCTGTAGGGGCTCCAGTCATCAACCGCCACCACACCGCATACGGCTTCCGCGCCCAATGACAACTGATCGGAAAGCCACGTTTCACTCACCTGAGTATCGGCATCCGTAAAGGCGAGCCAGCGCGCGCCCATCGTCATCAACACTGCCGCGCCGGCACCACGCGCCACCCCCACATTGCGAGCATGCAGGGTGGCGCTGTGCACGCGACATTGCGCCACGATCGCCGGGGTAGCGTCGCTGCACGCATCCATCATCACGAGAATTTCGACCGGCTCGCCGGCCAGCGCAGGGTCCGCCGCCGCGCGCTGCAGCGCGGCCAGGCACCGCGCGATGCTGGCGGCCTCGTTATGAGCGGGCACGCAGACGCCTATCATGCCAATCCTTCGCGCTGCGCGACCGAATGAAGGTCACGCGTCCACACATCAAGCAGGAAATCGCGCTCGCGATGCGCGACCTGATGCGTCAGCCCATTCACATTGGTGAATGCATCATGCACGGCCTTGGTCTCCAGTTGCCGCGCGTCGAAGGCGTCGCGCCAATGACAGGCAACGACGACGGCGTCATCGGCCAGTGCGCCCTCGAGGCGCTCGACGAAACGCGCCCAGTTGCCCACATCGAAGTAATAGCCCAACTCACTGACCACGATCAGATCGAATTTTCCAGGAGGCCAGTCATCGGGTAGCGTGCCCTGCGTGATGGCGATCCGCCCACACCCCGGAAAGCGTGCGCGGGCCTGCGCTACGGCCCGCGGATGCAAATCCATGGCAACCACAGCATCGCAGCGCTCAAGCAACAACGCCGTAAAATCGCCGTTGCCGCAACCGGGCTCGAAGGCGCGATGAAATCGTTCACGCGGCAACACTGCATCGAGCAATTTGCGCTTGCGCGCTTCGTACCATCGCGTCTTGATCGACCAGGGATCGTCCGCGGCGCCGTACAGGCTATTGAAGTACTGCACGTCGACGGCGCCTGCGTTCTGCCGCGTCACCGACGCATCGTCACTCAGCGCTGCCGGGATATCGTGCTCGTTTACAAGCGCCACGGATCGTCTCCTTCCACAGTTTCGGCAATATGCTTACCGATCGCGGCCAGATCGCGATCGCCATGACTCTGCCGCACAAACACCGGCAAATCCGCAAAACGTCGGGCCATGTTTTCGTCGCGGCACAATGGCCCCGCGCCCAGTACCCCTGCGGCCTGCTCGAGCACGATGCGGACCGTGTCCTCAACCGCACAACGTGTGCGCAATGCCAGTACCCGCGCATCCCTGTGCGGCCAGGCATCGATTTCCTTCCCCGCCGATATCAACAGGGCCCGTGCGCTGGCCATCGCGCGGTCGACACGCCCAAGTGACGCCTGATTGAGTGCATCGCCGCGACGCGCCACCGTGCGGCGCATCGCATCGGCAATCGGCTGCAATCCACCGAACCAGCATGCGGCAATGCCCGCACCGCCGTGCCAGAACCCCGGCCGACCAACGTAATCGCCCGGCATGCCCACTGGATAAGCGACCACGTCGTCAAAGACCACATCCACACTTTCCGTCGCTGCCATGCCCACGGCATGCCAGCCATCGTCGGTGATCCGCACGCTCGGCTGACGTAGATCGACGGCTGCCAGCATCGCATCGCCGTTCGGCGTCCAGCAACTCACCAGTGCGTGAGTCATTCCCCGCGCGCCGGAGCACCATGATTTGCGACCGCGCAGCCGCAACTGCCCAGCGCCATCGACCACCGCCTCCACCCGCGCATCGGGCGGCTCAGCCGCCCACACTGCCCATATCGACCTATCATCCGCCACGGCGCGGCTGAGCGCCGAAGGCACGCCGAGCTCCGCCAGGATCGCCAGCGCATCGACATGGGCTTCGAACAACTTGATCAACGTCATGTCCTGCGCGGCAACTTCGGCGAAGGCTCGCCACCGCATCAACGTCGACCCTGAGCCCGGTTTGGGCAAATTGCCGTAGCGGGCAATCACACTGCTCAGCCGCGTCAACGGCGGATAGCCGCGCCCTGCCGGCACGCTGCCCGCTGACGGGCCGGCCGCAATGCGATCCGGAACAAGGATAGGGTCGGACATAAATTGGAGATAACCGGAAAAGGCGCGTGAACCAAGGAATAGGCAGCGCAAACATCATCAGAGCAATCGACGTACCCACTCGAATACTCGTCCTCGTTATCGGTAAGAACGCGAGGTAAGTCAGTCCGGTTTACGTATTCATGCTTAAAAAACCGGACTCCAATACGTAAGATCAAGTTACGGTCCGCGGCGCGATTTTGCGTTGCCCGCGTTGCACCTACCGACAACCAACCGAGGAGACCAATGAACCCGATCCGCCCCCCTACGACGCCCACACTACCGGACACCTTTGGCACCTCTCAAACGTTGCCAGCGGCACCACGCCGCTATTCGCTCTCCGCGCGGCCCCGCCACAGCATTCGTATCGCGATTCTCGACGATCATCCAATCATCACCATGGGCGTGACCAACTACCTGTCCACCCAGCCCGACTTTGAAGTCGTGCATGCGGAAAACTCCAGTGCGCGTCTGATCGAGCGCCTGCGCGCAGAAGCCTGCGACGTCGCCATTCTCGATTTCTACATGCCCCTTGAACCCTCGGATGGTGTGGATCTGTTGCGCCGCGTGCGTCGCACGTTTCCAGAGATCACCATCATTGCGTTTTCGGCCGGCCGACGCGACGACACGGAATACGCCGCCTACAAAGCGGGGGCCAATGCCTACCTGCCCAAACAGGAACGCCTGCCCATTCTTCCGGGACTTATCCGCATGGCGATGGAAACGCCACGCTCTTTTTTTACGTGCCGGGACGGCAAGGTGCTCGATACCCGGCCGATGCGACCGGATGAGCGGCTGACAACCGCTGAAGTGGAAATTTTGCGGCACATTGTGCTGGGGATGTCGGTAACCCAGATCGCGCGCAAGCTTTTACGCAGCAAGAAAACCGTGAGCACGCACAAGCGGCGCGCGATGGGCAAGCTTGGTCTGGCGGATGACCTGTCACTGGCGCTTTATTTGCGAGACAAATTTGGTCAACCCCTGGACGTGTGAGGCGAGTTTCTTCGGTCGCGACCATCAACCGCGAAATCTGATGTCTCGCCCCGCAGCCGCGCGTACTGCGGAGCGTTTCGCGCTGCAAGAACACAGTCGCATAGTCTGGCCGTGTTCGCGTTGATAGCCGACCTTCGCAACCCCCATCTGCGCAGCGCAAACGAAAAACCCCGCAACGAACAAGTCGTTGCGGGGTTTTATGTGAATCGATCAAACACGTCAATCAAATCACACGCATTTTGGTAGGCGATACTGGGATCGAACCAGCGACCTCCACGATGTCAACGTGGCGCTCTAACCAGCTGAGCTAACCGCCTGCGAAGAAAAAGATTATATCCTGTCTTTTTACCGCTCGTCAACTCGCGTCCACACAGATTTTGGAATCGGGGTTTCATCAGCGCTTCGAACCGCTGTGACGAAGGCCTTGATGCGGGCGTCATCCTTGATGCCGGGTGCGCGCTCCACGCCGCTGCTCACGTCGACGGCCCAAGGATGCGTATGGCGAATGGCGGCACACGCATTGTCCGGCGTCAGCCCGCCGGACAATATGATGCGCGGCGCATCGGCTTGCGCACGCACATCGGCCAGAAGACTGTGATCGAAGCCGTGGCCGCTGCCCCCATACCCGGCACTATCGCTATCGAAAAGCCAACCGGCCGCGTCGGCGAACGGCCGTGCCGCGGCCAGAACCGCGCGCCCGTCAGGGATCGCCGCGGCGCCAACCCTGAAGGCCCGCAAATATGGGTGGCCGAAACGCGCGCAATGCTCCGGCGTCTCGTCGCCATGGAACTGAAGCAGGTCCGGCCGCACCGCGTCCACGACGCGCTCGACATCCTCGTCGCTCGCATTGACGAACAACGCCACCAGTTGCACAAACGGGGGCAGTGCACGCCGCAAGGCCGCGGCCCGCGCCAAGGTCACATAGCGTTTGCTTTTGGGATAGAACACCATGCCGATGGCATCGGCGCCGGCCTCGGCTGCCGAGACGATATCCTCTTCGCGCGTCAATCCGCAGATTTTGATTCGTGTACGCATGCGTTTCCGTGACGGAATGGTTGATGTGCTGTGAAATGCCGCTTCCATCCAGGCCAAAATTGGCTTTGCAGCCAGGCCCGGAGGTCTTGCCGATCCACAGCCGGGTGAAGCCAAACGGCGGTATCTCCATCCGAAGCATAGCGCGCAGGCCGGTCGAACGTCGCGTGGCGGCTGACCGCGCACGCGGCTATCGCGCCTGGAATGGCGCCAAGAGTGTCGCGGCGCCGTCCAGATCGCCAAGTTCGAACTGAGGCTCGTAGGTGATACCGGAGAGATATAAACCATCCGGGGAAAACGTGGCCGCCGCCTGCGTGCGATCGCGTGCCGCGAGCAACAAAGATATCCACTCCGGCGCTTCGCGCTTCTGTCCGATTTGCAGAAGTGCGCCCATCAGATTACGGATCATGTGATGCAGGAAGGCATTGGCCTCAAACGTAAAGACCACGAATGAGCCGATTGTGTCGATATCGACGCGATGCATTGTTCGCACGGGATGCTTCGCCTGGCACTGCGACGAGCGAAAGCTTGAGAAGTCGTGCTCGCCCACCAATGCGCCAGCCGCCTCGCGCATCAATCCCACGTCAAGCGGCTGATGGCACCACCCTACTTTGCCGGCCCATAACGTGGGTCTGATTCGCCCTTGCCACAACACGTAGGTATATCGCCGGGCGCGCGCAGAAAATCGCGCATGAAAATCGGCTGGCACTTCACGCGCCCACTGTATGCCGATGCTGGGCGGTAAAAAAGTGTTCACCCCTCGCACCCACGATTCTTCGCGGCGCGTCAGCGGCGTGTCCAGATGGACGACCTGCATTGCAGCATGCACGCCGGTATCGGTGCGGCCTGCGCATACCGTAGGTATCGACGCACCGGCGAACTTTGCCAATGCACGTTCGAGTTCATCCTGCACGGTCAACCCATGCGGTTGCGTCTGCCACCCTTGCCAGGACGCGCCATCGTAGGCGAGCCCCAGTGCGATCCTTGGCATGAATCAGCCCCGACGCCGCGGCGGTGTCGGCTCGTCCGTCGGCGGCTCGTCGAGATCGAGATTGATCTTGCGCAGCCGGGGGTCGATTTCCACAGGCGCGACCGACGGGGCGATGCGACGGGCATCATCCTCGTCGCCATCGCTATCGCCATCGTCGTCATCCTCGCGACGCGCAGCTGCTCTGCGAAACATCCACGCCACGATAAACGCCACGATCGCCAACAGCGCGGTAATCACAACCAACAGATTATCCGACAGCCACACAGGTAGCGAGGACGCACCATCACCGTCGTTCGCGGCCGCCGTATTTGCATTGCCACCGAGCCCCTCAGGCGCGGCCGCGCCCGGCACGCCGATCGCAGCGCCCGCAGCGCCACCGCTCGCCGCACCCGATGCGTTCGTTGCCGCAGAGGATGCATTGTTGGTCCCTGGCGAACCGGCCGCCGGGCCGCCTGGCGTCGCCGAGCCTGTCGCCATGCCGCCTTGCGTGGTTCCGCCCTGATTTCCGGCCCCCTGAGTCGTTCCGCCTTGTGTCGATGTGCCGGACTGACCTGCGGCACCGGACTGCCCGACGATTCCAGGTTGCGCCAACGACCCGGATTGACCTGCGGCCCCTGCCCGCCCGCCAGTGCCCGGTTGACCTGCGCTGCCTGTTTGGGGCGTCATGCCCGATTGACTTGCGTTGCCCGATTGACTTGCTGCGCCACCCCCTGCCCCCGCGCCGCCCTCGCTGTTGCCCGACCCTGCGACGCCGGCTGTGCCGGATGGCGCTGCGCCGCCTGTCCGATCGGCGGCGGAAGATGGACCGCCTGTTGCGCTCGGGGCGGTCGCGGTGTTTGTACCCGCCGGGGCACCTGCGCTTCCTGCTGCCGATGTGCCTGCCGTTCCTGTACCTGCCGTTCCTGTACCTGCCGTTCCTGTACCTGCTGCACCGACACCTGCAGCTCCGACACCTGCAGCTCCGACACCTGCAGCTCCGATACCTGCTGCTCCGGCACCTGCAGCTCCGGCACCTGCGCCCGCTCCCGCAGAGCCAGCCATCCCAGCCTCGGCACTGGAGCCAGCGGCGCCCGGCGTCGCGCCGGCGCCCGCTGCGCTACGATTCAGCGCATCCACATCGCGGCGTAATGCGTCCACGCGACCGCCCTGCTCGGCAAGTGCACGCGCGTTCGCGGCCCGAGCATCCTCCGGCGATGCATTGCCCGGCGCGGCTGCTGTTGAGCCATCCATCGCACCGCTGCCGCTCGCAGCGCCGTTCGTACCCGCTGCCGCCGCCCCACTGTTGGCACCGCTGGATCCTGTTGCGCCCACGCCGGAACCTGCTGCTCCGGCACCCGTGCCGGCAGCGGAGCCTCCTGCTCCGGCCGCTGTGCCGGTGCCGCCCAGCCCTGCCGGCCCCGTCGTCGACACGGCTTCGTCCCCGGCAGACAAGCGCAGACGATCCTGAGCCCGATTGGTGCCCGCAGCACCATTGCCATCGGTACCTTCCACCCGGCCACTGGCCGCGGCGCCACCGACTGCTGGCGCCAGCGCGGCACCGCGCGCCGCCCGGCCTCGATAAACGTCGAAATCCGCCAACTGCTGCAAATAGAGCCGCTTGGCGTCTTCAGGATTCTCCGCGCGGATCGTGGCGGCATCGGGTACGGTCAATCGCGCACCGGTCTTCACCAGGTTCATGTTGCCCTGGATGAAGGCATCGGGATTGGCCCGCCACATCGCCACGATCATCTGGTAATACGAGGCACCCGATACGCGACGCGCCATCGCAATTTCCGACAGCGTGTCGCCACTGCGAACGGCCACGGTACCCGCGCGTCGCGGCGCACGGGGCGCGACCGACTCGCCCGAGGCCTGCCGTACGACAGGCGCCCGGGCACGCATGGGCGCCCCATCCACCGATGATGACTCGGGCGCGGCAAGCGGCAAATCGGGGGTGTGCCAGCCCTGGGCATCGGGTTGCGCCAGCACCGTGAATTGAACCTGTCGCCGGCCCGTGGGCGAGGTGCTGATCAAAAGAATGTCGATCGCGGAGCCTGTCGGCGCCTGCGTCGACGAAATGCGCAACACGCGTGACGATGGTGTGACACCCGGTTCGAGTGCCACACGAAACGTCGATAGGGGTGCGGGCGGCGTCAGGCCGGCCGCCTGCCAAGAGGCTTCGTCTGCGAGGCCCACTCGCAACGTATCGACTTCCTGCGCTGTGAGATTCGTCACGGGCACCGATACCAGAAGCGGCGCACCTGCCGCAGACAACACGCGTGCATGCCCGAAATCGGCCGCAACGGCGGGCCCTGCCGCGAGCGCGACGAAGACGGCGGCAAGTGCCGACGATAATGGCGCACGAGGGTGCGACGGCATTCGGATAAGGCGTGCGATCATGAACAGATATCCGTTGGGAAAGCTATCTGGACACCGCCTCGACGACGGCGCGAGGAAGAAAAAATGCGCGCCCGTGAAGGGCGCGCTTTACATCAGGCTTCCGAAAGCGCGATGCGGAGCATCCGGCGAAGCGGTTCGGCCGCGCCCCACATCAACTGATCGCCCACAGTGAAGGCGCTCAGGTATTCGCCACCCATCGACATCTTGCGCAGACGCCCAACGGGGATATCCAAAGTGCCCGTTACCGCTACCGGCGTCAAACCGGCCATCGACGCTTCCTTGGTATTGGGAATTACCTTCGCCCAATCCGTGCCCTCGGCAATCAGGGCTTCAATTTCATCCAGCGGCACATCGCGCTTGAGCTTGATCGTCAACGCCTGGCTGTGGCAACGCATGGCGCCGATACGTACGCACAATCCATCAACAGGCGTTTCGGCCGTGCCGAACGCCGGACCGCGGCCCAGAATCTTGTTGGTTTCGGCACCCGCTTTCCATTCTTCACGCGATACGCCATTGCCCAGATCCTTGTCGATCCAGGGAATCAGGCTGCCACCCAGCGGTACACCGAAGTGCTCCTGCGGCAGGGCAGGATTCTTCTGCATTTCCAGCACGCCGCGATCGATTTCGAGAATCGCGGAGGCGGGGTCATCCAGAAGCGGGCGCACCGCGTCGTTCAACTGACCGAACTGCGTCAGCAGCTCGCGCATGTGCTGAGCGCCACCACCCGATGCGGCCTGGTACGTCATGGAGGTCATCCAGTCGACCAGATCGTTATTGAACAAACCGGCCAGACCCATCAGCATGCAGCTGACCGTGCAATTGCCGCCCACAAAATTGCGGACACCACGCGCCAGCGCGGCATCGATGACAGGCCGATTGACGGGGTCGAGCACAATGATCGCGTCATCGGCCATGCGCAGCGTGCTGGCGGCGTCGATCCAGATCCCCTTCCAGCCAGCATCGCGCAACTTGGGGTAAACGGCCGACGTGTAGTCGCCGCCCTGGGCCGTAACGATGATCGGCAGTTTTTTCAAGGCGTCAATGTCGTGAGCATCCTGCAACGCGCCGGCGCCGTCTGCCCATTTGGGCGCGGCACCACCTGCGTTGCTCGTCGAAAAAAACACCGGCTCGAACAGGGAAAAATCGTTTTCATCACGCATGCGTTGCATGAGAACCGAACCCACCATTCCTCGCCACCCGACAAGGCCCACTGCTTGCTTCATTTATCCGCTCTTAAAATCAAAGTTAATCGTCGGCGCGGCACCACTGCCGCGCCCAGAGGGCTGAAATCAGCCTGCCAACGCCTTCAACACTGCATCGCCCATCTGGGCCGTGCCCACCTTCTCGGTATTTTCCTCGAAGATGTCGGCAGTGCGATAACCGGCCGCGAGCACTTTGCGCACGGCCGACTCGATACGGTCGGCCTGCGCCGGCAATCCTAAAGAATACCGCAACAACATCGCGGCCGACAAAATCGTCGCCAATGGATTGGCGATATTCTGACCCGCGATATCGGGAGCCGACCCGTGGCTGGGCTCGTAGAGACCCTGTCCCGACGAATTCAACGATGCGGACGGCAGCATCCCGATGGAACCCGTCAGCATGGCCGCTTCATCGGAAAGGATGTCGCCGAAGATATTGCCCGTGACGATCACGTCGAACTGTCGCGGCGCCTTGACCAACTGCATCGCCGCATTATCCACATACATGTGCGAAAGCTCGACGTCCGGATACTCCTTGGCCACGTCGATGACGATATCGCGCCAGAACTGCGATGTCTCGAGCACATTGGCTTTGTCGACGCTGCACAACTTGCGATTTCGCTTCTGCGCCGATTCGAAGCCGACTTTGGCGATACGGCGAATTTCCGACTCCGCATAACGCATGGTGTCGAACCCTTCGCGCTCACCGGCAAATTGCCCGTCGACGGCGGTGCGCACGCCGCGCGGTTGGCCGAAGTAAATATCGCCCGTCAGCTCGCGAATGATCAAAATATCCAATCCAGAGACGATCTCGGGTTTGAGCGACGACGCGCTGGCCAGCTCCGGATAAAGAATGGCCGGGCGCAGGTTGGCGAACAAACCCATCTGCCGACGCAGTCCTAGGATGGCCTGCTCCGGCCGATGCTCGCGCGGCAGCTTGTCGTACTTCCAGTCACCCACCGCGCCAAACAGCACGGCCGACGAGCTTTGCGCCAGCGCCAGCGTCTCCGGCGGCAGCGGATGCCCCTTCAGGTCGTAAGCGGCACCGCCCACGGCTGCCTCGTCGATCGACAGATCGAGTCCCAGCGCGTTGAGCACGCGCACCGCCTGCTCCATGATTTCCGGGCCGATGCCGTCTCCAGGCAATACCGCGATCTTGTGCGTCATATCCACATCCAAAAATAAACGTTTGAAAAGCCGATTGCGTCTGCTCCCACAGACGCAATCGATGCCCTACTCATAAACCGCCCGATACGATCAACGAATCAGCGGTTGGCTCTCGAGCCACGGATGACGCGCCAGACGCTCCGCCTCGAACTCGCGAATCTTGTCCGCCTTCTGCAGCGTCAAACCGATATCGTCGAAGCCATTGATCAAGCAGTACTTGCGAAACGGCTCGATATCGAACGGCAAGCTTTCGCCACCGGCCGTCACCACCTGCTGCGATTCAAGATCGATGCGCAAGCGGTACCCTGGAAACGCCTTGACCTCGTCGAACAACCGCGCCACCTGCAGTTCTGACAGCACGATAGGCAACAGGCCGTTCTTGAAGCTGTTGTTGAAGAAAATATCGGCGTAGGACGGCGCAATGATCGCGCGAAAGCCATACTGCGTCAGCGCCCAGGGCGCATGTTCGCGGCTCGAGCCGCAGCCGAAGTTCTTGCGTGCCAGCAAAATCGACGCGCCCTGGTAGCGGGAATGGTTGAGCACGAAATCAGGGTTGATCGGCCGCTGGGAATTGTCCATTCCAGGCTCGCCGTGATCCAGATAACGCAACTCGTCAAACAGATTGGGACCGAAGCCCGTGCGCTTGATCGACTTCAAAAACTGCTTGGGAATGATCAGGTCGGTATCGACGTTCTCGCGATCGAGAGGCGCCACCAAACCATCGAGTGTTTTAAAGGCTTCCATCATGCTCACCGAAAAGTTCTGACGTCGACAAAATGACCGGCCACCGCAGCCGCAGCTGCCATGGCGGGGCTGACCAGGTGCGTACGTCCACCCTGACCCTGCCGGCCTTCGAAGTTGCGATTGGAGGTGGAGGCGCAACGATCGCCCGGCTCCAGCCGGTCGGCGTTCATCGCCAGGCACATCGAACAGCCCGGCTCGCGCCATTCGAATCCAGCGGCCAGGAAGATTTTGTCCAACCCCTCCTGCTCGGCTTGAAGCTTGACCAGGCCCGACCCCGGCACCACCATCGCCTGCTTGACGTTTGCCGCCACGCGCTTGCCGCGCGCAACCTCAGCGGCTGCCCGCAGATCTTCGATCCGCGAATTGGTGCACGATCCGATGAACACGCGATCCACACGAATATCGGTCAGCGGCGTGTTGGGCTTGAGCCCCATATACTCGAGCGCGCGCACCATGCCGCTGCGTCGCACATCGTCTTTCTCGCGATCGGGATCGGGTACGCGGCTATCCACCGGCAAGACCATCTCGGGCGACGTGCCCCAGGTCACCTGCGGCTTAATGTCGGCCGCACGCACGTCCACCACACGATCGAACGTAGCCCCGGCATCGGAATGCAAGGTGCGCCAGTACGTGACGGCCTGGTCCCAAAGCACGCCCTTGGGCGCGAATGGCCGACCGCGGAAATACGAAATCGTTTTGTCGTCGACGGCCACCATGCCGGAGCGGGCGCCGGCCTCGATGGCCATATTACAGACCGTCATCCGGCCTTCAATGGATAAACCGCGAATCGTACTGCCCGCGAATTCGATCGCGTGCCCGGTGCCGCCGGCAGTACCGATGATGCCGATAACATGCAGCACGACGTCCTTGGCCGTACAGCCCACCGGCATATCGCCTTCGACGCGGATGAGCATGCTCTTGGCTTTCTTCATCAGCAGCGTCTGCGTCGCCAGCACGTGCTCGACTTCAGAGGTACCGATGCCGAACGCCAGCGCGCCCAACGCACCATGCGTGCTCGTGTGCGAATCGCCGCACACCACTGTCATGCCGGGAAGCGTGGCGCCCTGCTCAGGTCCGATCACGTGAACGATGCCCTGACGCAAATCGGTCATCCGGAATTCGGTAATGCCATATTTGTCGCAGTTCTCGTCCAGCGTATCCACCTGAAGTTTGGACACGGGATCGTCGATGCCTTGCGCACGATTCATCGTGGGCACATTGTGATCCGCTACCGCCAGATTGGCGCCGACGCGCCACGGCTTGCGGCCCGCCAGCGAGAGCCCTTCAAAGGCTTGCGGACTGGTGACCTCATGCAGCAGGTGGCGGTCGATATACAGCAAACAGGTGCCGTCTTCTTCCTGGTGGACGACGTGCGCGTCCCACAGTTTGTCGTAGAGTGATTGAGGCATGTCGCCCTCTCTGGCTGGTCTTGGCGCGAAATCGCGTTGAACCCCCATTATCGACAGCGAATTAACCTAGCACAAGACCAGTTCTCATACTAGTACAATTACCACTATCCTGAGCATGGGTCGCCTTTGCAATACCTACCCTGCCGGTCATGTATTGCTCACCCGCCTTTGCGGCCGCCGACCAGCCGCGTTTATTCTCGCGGCGGCGCCACGCATTGAGCGCGGTGCATCAGGGCGTGATCGATCAACACCAGGGCCAGCAACGCTTCAGCGATGGGCGTTGCGCGAATGCCGACGCATGGATCGTGACGCCCCAGCGTGTGCACCTGCACCGGCGCGCCCGTGGCGTCGATGGAGCGGCGATCGATACGAATACTGGAAGTGGGCTTGATGGCCAACGACACCGTAATCGGCTGGCCGCTGGAGATGCCACCCAGAACGCCGCCCGCGTGATTGCTCAAAAAGCCGTCGGGCGTAATCTCGTCGCCATGCTCAGAACCGCGTTGCGTGATTGCCCCGAAACCGGCGCCGATCGACACGCCCTTGACCGCATTCAACCCCATCATCGCGTACGCGATATCGGCGTCGAGACGATCGTAAAGCGGCGCGCCCCATCCTGCAGGTAAACCCTCCGCTACCACTTCGATGCGCGCGCCGATCGAATCGCCGTCGCGCCGCAACGCATCCATATAGTCTTCGAGCTGCTGGACCACGCCCGCATTCGGTGCGTAAAACGGGTTTTGCGATACCTCGTCCCAGTTTTCGAATGGAATCTCGATCGGACCCAACTGGCTCATATAGCCGCGGATCGTGACCCCGTAATGGGCGGCGAGCCATTTCTTGGCAATGGCGCCCGCGGCCACTGTGGGCGCGGTCAGGCGCGCGGAAGACCGGCCTCCGCCTCGCGGATCGCGCCGATCGTACTTCTTCTGATAGGTGTAATCGGCATGACCGGGACGGAACGTCTGGGCGATCGCCGAATAATCCTTGCTGCGCGCATCGGCATTGCGAATCAGGAGTCCGATTGGCGTGCCGGTCGTCACCCCTTCATACACGCCAGACAGAATCTCCACTTGATCAGGTTCCTGACGCTGCGTGACGTGGCGCGACGTTCCCGGACGGCGGCGATCGAGTTCGAATTGGATATCCGCTTCCGTCAGCGGCAGGCCCGGCGGGCAGCCGTCGACGACGGCACCAATGGCCGGACCATGCGATTCGCCGAAGTTGGTCACGCAGAACAATTTACCGAAAGTATTGCCGCTCATCAGACTGCCTACCTCGACCGGCGGGAGTGCACCACCGCGAGAAAGTGAATAAAACGTTGGAAGGATAAAGGGGGAATTATGACATTCCAGCAATGCGCCGGCGGATTGGGCCAGGCCGGCGTCGCTAGCTCGCCCCTCAGGCAAGACATCCACGAGCGCCTTCGCAGAAGAAGGCGATTTTTGCCACGGCAAAAAAAGTTCGCTTATCCCACATCCAAATCCATCATCCAAACGTATGAGTAGAAAGGCTGATGCCGCGCTGCATTTGCACGATGCGATTACTGTCTTCTGTAAGCCGATGTGAAATACTTCCTGATCGACCTATAACCAAACCAACATGGCCGACATTTGCCGTTTTACAACACTTTTCATGCGGTTTTGAGACGAATACATTCCTGACTGAAGGATTATTCGAAGGTAATAAAATGCGAACGCGATTCCTATTGCTCCTGAAAGGCAATAAAGTGACATATAGCGTATTACATCGTTCTTTTTGCAACGCCTGATTCGTCGCCTATCGTGGCCATAGGCAATCACATGCAACTTGCGTGACTGTTTCTTTCTATACTTTGATCCCAGGACACACGCCGTTCGATTTAATCCCAAAGGCTGGCAGTGACCGTTACAAATCTTGGAGATTTTTGATGTCCCATCGCTTGCCGCTGCGAGCCTTGGTTGCTGCAATCACACTGTGCGGCACCGCCGCCCAGGCTCAGAACGCACAGCCGGTCACTAGTCTGAATCGCATTGTTGAACAGACGCTTCTGACAAACCCCGAAATTCAAACCCGGTACCAGGATTTTCGCGCTTCATTGGAAGGCCAATCGGTGGCGCGCGGCGGTTTTCTTCCGCAGCTCAATGCGCAAGGCTCGTATGGCCGCGAGTATCGCAGCAACGTACCCGATGCCGGTTCGTATAGCTGGACTCGTCCCGGTTACAGCCTCGAATTGCGCCAGCTTCTGTTCGACGGCTTTCGCACCAGCAATGACGTCAAACAACTGGGATTCACCAAACTGGCGCGTTATTACGATCTGATGGCCGTCACCGACGAAACGGCGTACGCCGCCATTCAGTCGTATGCCGACCTGCAGCGCAACCGCGAACTCGAAGAATTGGCCAAGCACAACTTCGATCTGCACCGCGACACCATGGCCCAGATTCGCGAGCGCGCCATGTCCGGCGTGGGCCGTTATGTCGATCTCGAACAGGCATCGGGTCGGCTCGCGCTGGCCCAGACGAATCTGTTTACGGAAAGTGCGAACGTCCTGGACGTGACCCAACGCTATCGCCGCATCACGGGCGCAAGCCCCACGGCCGATATGCTGCCGATACCGGACATGTCGAATCGTCTTCCGGATCATCCCAAGGATTTTTCCGATTCGATTCGCCGCAATCCAAGTTTCCTGTCGACGCAGGCCAGCGTGCAAGCAGCCAACGCCGGCATCAAAGTCGCGCAGAGCAACTATTCGCCCAAACTGGAAGTGGTCGCCACGACCGGGCGCGATCAGTCGGAAGCCGATCCTGCCTATCGGAATGTGCAGAGCAGCAGCGTCCAGCTCGTGGCATCGATGAATCTGTACCGTGGCGGTGCGGACGCCGCACGCGTGCGCCAGACGTCCGCTCAGGCCTATGCCGCGCGCGATCTGCGCAACTACACCTGCCGCAATATCCAGCAAGATCTGGCGGTGGCATGGACCAACATTACCCGGTTGCGCGAACAAATGCCGTTTCTCGTGCGTCACGAGCAATCGACCAACAAAGTGCGCGATGCTTATCGCCAGCAGTTCAACATCGGTCAACGCTCGCTGCTCGACCTGCTCGATACCGAAAACGAACTTTTCGAATCACGTCGCGCGCTGGTCAACGGCCGCTACGATCTGCGACTGGCCGAATACCGATGGTTGACGTTGTCGCACCGCCTGCTCAGCGCGCTGGAGCTGATCCCCGCGCGCGACGACGTGCCTGATGAAGAGCGTTTGCTTGAAAGCGACGCGAACATCATCGAAATGTGCGCGACGGATGCGCCCGATCAGGCAAGCCTGCAGCCGGTCAAGGTGGAATACAACGAAGGCGTCCTCCCGCCCACGCTGACACCGCTTTATCCGACATCAGGCGCATCGCCGGCCGCAGCAACCCCGACGGGCGTGCCGGCGGCGGCAAGCGCGCCGCGCTACACGCCCGTGCGCGCCGCGCCCGTCGCACCAGAAGACCGCGCCGCGGTGCGCCCGATCTATCCCGCAGGCATGCCTGCTGCGACGCCCGCGCGTCAACCCTGAACGACCCGAGCCATGGCTAACGACGACAAAGACTTTTCAAAACTGGATGCGGACTTCGTTCGCGTACTGGAAGACCTGGTCGACACGTTGATCGCCAACGGCACGCTGCGCCTGACCGATCTTCCGATTCAGGCACAGCAAAAACTCAGTCAGCGCAAACAACAGCGCCGACGACTCACCGAGGATTTGGATCTTCTAGATGACGACGACGGACAAGTTATCTGAGCCCGCTGCAAGCACCTGGCGCACCGACCCACGCGCCACGCACGAGGACCCCCTGCTGGATTGCCTGGTTGAACTGACGCGCATTCACGGCGTGCCGGCGACGGCACAAGCGCTGTCGTCCGGGCTCCCGCTCGTCGACAACCGGCTGACGCCCTCGTTGATGCCGCGTGCAGCAGCGCGGGCGCACATGTCTGCGCGTACTGTCAAGCGCACCCTGGATCGCATCGAGCCCGCCCTGCTGCCGGCAATCCTGATGCTCAACGGCAATCGCGCCTGCGTGCTGCTGAAAGCGGAAGGCGGCGTGTATTCGGTCGTGTTTCCGGAGTCGGGCTCCAGCGCCGTCGATCTCGATGCCGAAACGCTACAGGCGCAATTCAGCGGGCTGGTGTGTTTTGTCCGCCCGCAGTTTCGTTTCGAGGCGCGTTCGCCGCAGGTGGCCGACGTGCGTGGGCGGCATTGGTTCTGGGCTGCGATTTTCGATAACCGCCGTCTCTATCGCGACGCGCTGATCGCAGCGCTGCTGATCAATATTTTTGCCCTGGCCACACCGCTCTTCACAATGAACGTGTACGACCGCGTGGTGCCCAACAATGCCGTCGAAACCTTGTGGGTACTGACGATCGGTATCGGCCTGGTCATCCTGTTTAACTTCATCCTGACCACCGTGCGCGCCTATGTGGTGGACGTGGCGAGCAAGCGGGTCGATACCCGACTGTCGTCGCTGATCATGGAACGCGTGCTGGACCTGCGCATGGAGGGCCGGCCCGCGTCGGTGGGCTCCTTCGCCGCCAACCTGCGCTCGTTCGAATCGATCCGCGACTTCATCGCGTCGGCGAGCATCACCACCTTGGTCGACCTGCCCTTCATCGTGCTGTTTCTCGCCGTGCTGGCGTGGATCTCCCCGTGGATGGTGCTGCCACCCATCGTTGCCATCGTCATCGTTCTGCTCGTCTCGCTTGCCGCGCAAGCAAGAATGGAAACGTTGACGATGTCGTCCTACCAAGCCAGTTCGCAACGCAACGCCACGCTCGTCGAGGCATTGACGGGCTTCGAGGCCGTCAAGACACTCAACGCGCAAGGCGCGATGCAACGCAATTGGGAACGCTCCACCGAGTTCATCGCGCAGACCGGCGGCAAACTCAAACTCATTTCATCGACGACCGTGAACTTCGTTCAGGTCATGCAGCAACTCGTTTCGATCAGTGTGGTCGTGATCGGTGTGTACCTGGTGTCGGAGAGCAGCTTGTCGATGGGCGGCATCATCGCATCGTCGATGATTGCGGGCCGATGCCTGGTGCCGCTGGGCCAGGTCGCAGGCCTGCTCATGCAGTATCAGAACGCACGCACGTCTTTGTCTTCGATCGACAACTACATGAAGCTGCCGGTGGAACGTCCGGCCGATGCCAATTTCTTGCATCGCCCGGTATTCCATGGCGCCCTCGAGTTTCGCGACGTGACGTTCGGCTATCCCGGCAGCTCGCAAGCCGCGTTGAAAAAGGTCACCCTCAAATTTGCCGCGGGCGAGAAAGTAGGCATCATCGGTCGCATCGGTTCGGGCAAAACCACACTGGAAAAGCTGGTGTTGGGGTTGTATGCCCCCACCGAAGGCGCTGTATTGATCGACGGTATCGACGTGCGCCAGGTCGATCCGGCCGACCTGCGCCGCGCCATCGGGTACGTTCCGCAGGATCCCACCCTCTTCTACGGCACGCTCAAGCAGAATCTGGCGATGGGTGCGCCTTTCGCTGACGACGCAAACATCCTTGCCGCGTCGGATCTTGCCGGCGTGACGGAGTTCGCCAACTTGAACCCCAAGGGCTTCGACATGTTGATCGGCGAGCGGGGCGAATCCCTTTCCGGCGGTCAGCGCCAGTCGGTCGCCGTCGCCCGCGCGCTCATCAACGATCCGCCGATATTGCTGCTGGACGAACCCAGCAGCAATATGGACCATCAAAGCGAGGCGCGATTGAAGGAACGCCTGCGCTCCGCGAGTGCCGATAAAACGGTCATTCTGGTCACCCACCGTACGGCGCTGCTCGATCTGGTCGATCGATTGATCGTCATCGATGCGGGCACCGTCGTCGCCGATGGTCCCAAGGAACAAGTGGTCGAGGCGTTGCGCCAAGGCCGTGTCGGACGGGGAATGTAAAGATGGACATCAATCCCGCTCAGCCCCGCCCCGGCTTTTTCGCTCGCCTTGTCCGTGCGCCGCGCGATCTCTTCGTCTTCATGTTCGACCGGTTGCTCGAAGGCACCCGCTCCGGTTTGCCCAAAGAGCGCACGAAATTTCCTGACGATGCCGAATGGGCCATTGCCCAGCAGGACGCGCGGGGCTCGCGCGTCCTGCTGTGGTTCGCACTTTTCGTCGTGCTCATCCTCATTCTGTGGGCCGCGTTTGGCTACATCGACGAGGTGGTCCGAGGCGAAGGCAAAGTCGTGCCTTCTCGGCAGGTGCAGATCATTCAGAGTCTGGATGGCGGCATCGTGCAGGAAATCAACGTACGCCCGGGTCAAACGGTCACGACCAACGAAGTGCTTCTGAAGATCGACTCGACGCGTTTCTCATCCTCGCTGGGCGAAAACAACGCCGACTATCTGAGCTTGTCGGCGCGTGCTGCCCGCCTGCGTGCGATTGCCACCGGCGAGCCTTTCGTTGCGCCGCCGGACGTTTTGAAGGAAGCCCCGGCACTCGTTGAGTCCGAGCGCAATGCCTGGAGTTCGCGCACCACGGAGATCAATGCCGCGGTATCGGTGGCGCGCGAGCAATACAAGCAGCGCCAGGAAGAATTGCGCGAAACGATCGCCAAACGCGACCAGGCGCAATCGGGATGCTCATTGACGTCACGTGAACTTCAGGTAACGCAACCGCTCCTGAAGAGCGGCGCGGTATCCGAAGTCGATCTGTTGCGTCTGCAGCGCGATGTCGCCCGCTTCTGCGGAGAAGCGCGTGGCGCAGCAGCGCAGATCGACCGCATCCAGTCGTCGATCAAGGAAGCCGAAAGCAAGATCGCCGAAACCGAGCTCACCATCCGCAACCAGGCCCGCAGCGAATTGTCCGAAACGCAAGCCAAGCTGTCGACGCTCGAGCAAGGCAAGCTTGCCCTGGCCGATCGCGTGCGCCTCGCCGAGATTCGTTCGCCGGTCAACGGCACGGTCAAAACCGTGTTTTCCAATACGGTGGGCGGTGTGGTCCAACCCGGCAAGGACATCATCGAGATCGTTCCCTCGGACGACACGCTCCTGCTCGAAGTGCGTGTGCAGCCGCGCGACATCGGTTTCCTGCGCCCAGGGCAGGAAGCCGAAGTGAAATTCACGGCCTACGACTTTGCGATCTATGGCGGCCTGAAAGGTAAAGTGGAAACAATCGGAGCCGATACGATTACCGATGAACGTGGCAATTCGTTCTATATCGTCCGTGTACGTACCGATAAGTCGACGGTCGGTGATCTGAACTTCCCCATTATCCCCGGGATGGTGGCGGAAGTGCACGTGCTCACCGGCAAACGCACCGTCCTTCAGTATTTGCTGAAACCTGTCTTGCGGGCCAAGGCGAATGCATTCACTGAACGCTAAGTGCGAGATTATTGATATGGCTCAACTTCCCGTACTCCTGCTCACCGATGACGATGTGCTCTGGCAACGCTGGCGTGAACTCAGCACTGCGCGGTGGCTGCCTGCACGCGGGCACACCTTCGCCGATCTCGGTCGATGGCAGCAGAATCGGCGTCAACTGGCGCTGATCGATATGGACAGCAAAACCGTGCCCGCGGCGACCAGTGCCGACTGGGCACCCCTGCTCGCCAGCATGCAGCTCATTGCCACAACATCACGTCCGTCCGACGATGCCGGCACTCAGGCGATCGGTGCAGGATTCAGCGGTTATTGCCACGCCTTCGCCCCGCCCGAAACGCTGTCGCAGGCACTGGAAGTGGTCTCGGCCGGCGAAATCTGGATGGGACGCTCACTCGTCACGCGCTTGCTGCGCATGGTGGATCAACGGCTGCCGGCACAGGCATCATGGGCCAGCCACAAGCTCACCGATCGTGAAAACGACGTGGCACGCCGTGCTGCCGTTGGCGACTCCAATCTGATGATCGCGACTGCGCTCGGCATTACCGAACGTACCGTGAAAGCACATCTGTCGTCGGTATTCGACAAGCTGAACGTGGCCGATCGGCTGCAGCTTGCCCTCCTCGTTCATGGGATCGGCCAGCGCCAGGTGGCCTGATCCTCGGCGATTCGCATCGCCGTCATGCCGGGCTGCCTGATCGGTGGCGATGTGCGGCGCCGGGATGCCGGGCCGCCTGCACTCGTTGGGCGCACGCCGATTCGTTTCCCCGCATGAACAAAAAACGACGATAACGTCAGAAAACCCGGTATTTACAAAATAAGTCTGCTGACCTGTCCTTAAGGACAATGCCGCCAGCCTTCCGGCTAACTAGTATCTCATCCATATTGGTTAATCCTGGAGTGCCTCATGGCCACCGCTGCTTCCGCCACCGTTACCGTCGTCAAACTCACCGGCCAAGCCTGGATCCGCAATCGCGATGGATCGCTGACCGAGTTGCACGAAGGCGCGCGGATTCCGGTCAACAGCGAAATCGTGACCGGTCCGGGCGCGGAACTGGAGCTCCAGGCGCAAAACGGCATGCCGGTGGTGATCGGCGCCGAACGCGAACTGCTTTACACGGGCGAGATCGAAGACATCCCGGGCGACGCCTCGGAAGTGAAAATCGCCCAGCCCGGCGACACCGACACGGAGCGCCTCATCGCCGCCCTGGAAGCCGGCCAGGATCCGTTCGACGTATTGGACCCAACGGCTGCCGTGTCGCAAGCCGGCGGTGGCGGCGATTCGGGCGGTGGCGGCAATGTGTCGCGTCTGTTGTATGTGGTCGAGACGACCACGCCGTTGAACTTGTCGTACCCGTCGCCGGGCGTGCCTGCTGCCGACAATATCATCCTCGGCGATCTCGGCAACGGCGGTGCAGCGACGGCTGCAACGACCCCCACGACACCTGCTACCCCCGCGCCTGCCACACCTGCTGCAACGACACCGGCCACCGATACGCCGGTCACCGCGCCGACGACTGAAACACCGGCCACAGAACCCCCCGCCACTGAAACGCCTGCGACCCAGACACCGGTGACGCCGGCGCCCACGCCTGTCGTCAACACTGCCCCCATCGCTGTCAACGACGCCTTCGGCACCACGCAGAACGTTGGATTGACGGGCAACATCCTCGTTAACGACCGCGACGCCGACGGCGACACGATCAGCGTGGTCTCGGTCAACGGACTGACGCTCGCCAACGGCAGCGTTACGCTCGCAGGCAGCAACGGCGGCAGTTTTACCGTCGCCAGCGACGGCACGTATACTTTTGCGCCCGGCAGTGCCTTCCAAAGCCTTGGCGCCGGCGCCACCGCCATCACGACGGTGTCCTACACCATTACGGATCCCAGTGGCGCCACGTCGACCGCGACCCTCCAGGTCACGGTCACGGGCACCAACGACGCACCGGTGCTGACTACTGGCGTCACCTTGGCCGGTCAAGTCAATACCGATGCCGACACCGTCAACATTGGCGTCGCGAATCAATTCCGCGACCCCGACACGGGCGACACCCTCACCTACGCCGCGGCGGGCCTTCCTGAAGGACTGTCGATCAACAGCGCCACTGGCGTAATCTCCGGCATCCTTGCGAACTCAGCATCGCAAGGCGGTCCCAATGGCGATGGCATCTACAGCATCGTTGTTACCGCAACCGATGGCTCGGGTGCGAGCGTATCCCAAACCTTCGCCTGGACTGTTTCCAACCCGAGCCCCATCGCCGTCGACGACTTTGCGATCGGTAACGAAACGGCGTCGGTTCAGGGCAACCTGCTCACCAACGACCGGGATCTGGACGGCGATGCCATCACCGTGACTCAGGTCGCCGGACAGACCGTCTCCGCGACCGGCGTGGTCGTCGGTGGCTCCAACGGCGGTACCTTTACCGTTCTGGCGGATGGCAGCTACACCTTTGCACCGGGTAACGACTTCCGCAGCCTCATCGGCGGCGAGTCTGCAACGACCCAAATCACTTACGTGATCCGCGACGCCGATGGCGCAACGTCGACGGCAACGCTGACGGTCACCGTCAATGGCAGCAACGACGCGGCCGTCATCACCCCTGCCGCCCCGGGCGCAGATGCCGGCACCGTTATCGAAGACGCGACCGACACAACCACATCCGGCAAACTGAATGTCGTCGACCCCGATGCCGGCCAAGCGGTGTTTACAGCGCAGCCCGGCACGGCTGGCGTGTACGGCAGCTTCTCGATCGACGCCAACGGCAACTGGACCTACGCACTGAACAACGCTGCGGCGAACGTGCAAGCGTTGGCGGAGGGTGAGCAACGCCAGGAAGTGTTTACGGTGAGCTCGGCTGACGGCACGGTTTCGCAAGTCACGATCACCGTGATTGGCACCAACGATGCAGCGGTCATCGGCGGTCAAGATGTTGGCACGGTCACCGAAGATAGCGTCTTGACGGCCTCGGGCACGTTGACGGTGAGCGATGCGGATGCCGGTCAAGCGACGTTTACGGCCCAAACCGGGACGGCCGGCGCCTACGGCTCGTTCTCGATTGGCACCAATGGTGCCTGGACGTACACGCTCAACAACACCGCGGCTAACGTGCAGGCGTTGGCGCAAGGCGAGCAGCGTCAAGAGATCTTCACCGTCACGTCCGCTGACGGCACTGTCTCGCAGGTCACGGTCACCGTTATCGGTACCAACGATGCGGCCGTGATTGCCGGTCAAGGTACCGGCACAGTCACTGAAGATAGTGTGTTGACGGCCTCAGGCACGTTGACCGTCACGGACGCCGACGCTGGCCAAGCCACGTTTAATGCACAGACCGGCACCGCTGGCACCTACGGTTCGTTCTCGATCGGCACAGATGGCGCCTGGACGTACACGCTGAACAACACTGCCGCCAACGTGCAGGCGTTGGCACAGGGCGAGCAGCGTCAGGAAGTGTTTACCGTCACGTCCGCAGAGGGCACCGTCTCGCAAGTGACCGTGACTGTCATCGGCACGAATGACGCTGCTGTTATTGCCGGCCAAGGCACTGGCACGGTCACCGAAGATAGCGTCTTGACAGCTTCGGGCACGTTGACCGTCACCGATGCCGATGCTGGCCAAGCCACGTTTGCTGCACAGACCGGCACGGCTGGTACCTACGGTTCGTTCTCGATCGGTACCGATGGCGCCTGGACGTACACCCTCAACAACACAGCTGCCAACGTACAAGCGCTGGCACAGGGTGAGCAGCGTCAAGAAATCTTCACCGTTACTTCGGCTGACGGCACAGCGTCCCAAGTCACGGTCACCGTGATCGGTACGAACGATGCAGCCGTCATTGCTGGCCAAGGTACGGGTGCCGTTACCGAAGACAGTGTGTTGAACGCATCGGGCACGTTGACGGTCTCAGACGCTGACGCAGGCCAAGCCTCGTTCACCCCCCAAACCGGCACCGCCGGGACGTACGGCTCGTTCTCCATCGGCACCGACGGCGCGTGGACGTACACGCTCAACAACACTGCAGCCAACGTCCAAGCACTGGCGCAAGGCGAACAGCGCCAAGAAGTATTTACCGTTACTTCGGCTGACGGCACGGTCTCGCAAGTCACCGTTACCGTCATCGGTACTAATGACGCAGCCGTCATTGCAGGTCAAGGCACGGGCACTGTCACTGAAGATAGTGTGTTGACGGCCTCAGGCACGTTGACCGTCACGGACGCCGACGCTGGCCAAGCCACGTTCACCGCACAGACCGGCACCGCCGGCACCTACGGCTCGTTCTCGATCGGCACCGATGGCGCGTGGACGTACACGCTGAACAACGCCGCCGCAAACGTTCAAGCGTTGGCTCAGGGCGAGCAGCGTCAGGAAGTGTTCACCGTCACGTCCGCAGACGGCACCGTCTCGCAAGTCACCGTCACTGTCATTGGCACCAATGACGCAGCCGTCATTGCAGGCCAAGGTACGGGCACCGTCACCGAAGACCAGATCACCACCGCCTCTGGCACGTTGACGGTCTCAGACGCAGAT